>Ga0126342_10015641_pt1 | contig 13284 bp, 12 predicted proteins | sample Cyp1metagenome_FD_92528 | JGI IMG/M metagenome (GOLD analysis project Ga0126342, IMG submission 92528) | Coral microbial communities from Lord Howe Island, Old Settlement Bay, Australia - Cyphastrea 1 metagenome | ecosystem: Host-associated > Invertebrates > Cnidaria > Coral ...
ACACACCCTTCCCCCCAAGTAATAGCGAGATTTTGGCCCACTTGGGCAAGCCCTCCCCCCAGACCCCCTTATACTCACTTTGTTCGCAGACAGCAACGATCCAGCTAGCTGGCTTTCGTAAAAACGGGGAAGCAAAAAAGCAGAAAAAAAAGAGAAACAAAGAGAAGCAAAGAAGCAGAAAAACAGGACAGTAGAGAGGAGGGAGGAATCAAAAAACAACTAAACTTCAAAAACATTGCCCTAAATAAATGGCTCCCTATCTGGAAATATCTAATATAGCAGAAACAAATTATAGTCTTAGTCTTGATAGTTTTTTTGTCCAGAAGAAGTAATAATCACATCATATCTGGAAATAGCATGAAATAACAGCATCATAAACTGGTGGTCCGTCAATCGACCTCAAAAAAATGTTGGTCTTGCTATAGCAGGCATGGAAAAACTCAGACACGCTTCAACAAATGAAGCTATCAAGTGCTGTGAGTCGGAATTGCTGAATGGTACTGAATAGCAGGAATCCCACTGCTCAAGAGTAGTCTGCATGAACTTGCAACTTGCTACCTGGTTGTATTTTCAGCCAGTTTAATGCAATTGTAAGGTATATTGGTCGTCGTATGATGTAGACACACAAGTCTGAGTTCTCTACATGTTTCACATGTTTCATCTTAATATGCTATTTATATGTAGTAAAATATCTATGTGTACATGTATGTGTATATATACATATATATACATACACACATACACTATGAGTATCTGTATAAGTATACATTACCACGTGATTCTTTGCAGATCAGGTATAGGACTACAGTACTACTGTGTTTGGGACCTTAAATAAACCAAAACTGGCAACTATGGAGGTATCCAATGGGGGTTCCCAAGTCACCATGGCACTAACATGGCACCCCCCGGCAGATCCATTGCACCAGGTGACTCACCACGGCGCATTGTAGGCAGATCGCGTTGTTCACCACAGGGACCGGTGGGGCACCATGAACGGGGGCATTTCCAGCTCTGCAACCCGCACCGGCGGACCTGAGCCATTGATCAATGGTGAATCCAATGAAAACATCTGTGAATATCTGGAAGATGGATGATGATTTATGGTAATACCCATAGGATCCATTTATGGCATATATGCTAACATTGGGGGTATATTGATGGTAAATGTTACCATATATAGCATACATGGATCCTATGGTAATATGGTAATATGGAAATATGGTAATATGGTAATATGGCGTCTGGTTTGTGGTTCAAAATCACATGGAATCTAATGGATAAACAACATATATATATATATATATGCCCTTAGGAAAGCTATTGTAAAATGGTGTATATTAACTGCGGATGTACCCTCCTATATGTCTCCTGGTACATGGTTTATGGTAATGGTCCGTTATTAACGTGGCATTGGAAATGCGGAGCCATATTAACCATGGTTTTATAAGCCCCAAGTTTATGATGTATGATAACGTGTAAGGGTCAGAACATGATATATGACCAATGGATAACCAGTGGATCTCAAACTAAGTTAGAGAAACCTGTTTAAACTTTAAACTCACAAACTAACTACGTAACTAAGTCACCTTGCGAGGGTCAAAACAATCTATATTATGATATAATGTTGGATTTGACCAACCATAATGGGAGATGTAGTTTTTGTGTATTTGGGTTTAATGGGAATATAATGGGTATATATAACCATGAAATACCATCAATATAATATCTGTTTTATGGTCATGATTCCCCTTCCATGGGAATCCTTGTACTGGGTATTTAACTCCAGAAATCCATTGATGACCATCCACCAAGATAGGAAACTAACCCATGTTCTGGCCGTGACACATAAAAGCTCTGGATTACATTCCTTTATAGTATGGCTGATAATATTCATGTTATGGTCTACTAAATATGGGGGTTGCAGTCATTGGATTGTTGAATAATATCACCTAAAACATGAATATTTACAAACCAAGCAACATACTCAGTATAATGGGATGAGAGGGTGTTTTTTTATTTCATGGAAAAACGGGTGAGGATTATGTTTACATTCCCAGAAGCCATGTAAATGCCTGAAATCTCAGATGGCATCCTCGAGGATTCGAACATAAAAAGAGGATGTGCTATGAAAAAACAACAGTAGGTTGTGCACATACAGACTAGAATCACAGACTCTATGTCTATATCTGAGTATCATCTATATGTATATATGATATGTATATATAATAATGTATATATATATATATTATATATTATTATATACGTATATGTATATAATTGTATGTATATATATACATGTGCACATCCCCATTAAGCAAATTTCCCGCACAAACCATCACGAACCCACGAACTCATAGATCATTGTCATGCATGATCATGCAAAACGCCACGCTGCGGCATGCGGAGGCAATGTGGAGGATCGCCCACCAAAGCCCTGGAAGACATCGCGATAGCTTGGATATCTTGGATCATCATTCTATGGGAAAGAAACATGTTATTATTGTATTAAAGGATATTAAAGGGACAATACATGTGTATAAACATCATTCCTTTAAACATATCTAAACCCTTCGCTCCTTAAATATGTTTAAATATGTTTAAATGTGTTTAAATATGTAGAAATCCTGCTTTGAGAAACGATTTGGTTCATTTTTGATGCCTATCCTCTGAGCGGTCCTCATATTTGGGGGACATGTTAAACGAACAAACAAATAGGTATGGCGTGTAGTATAGTAAACCTCAAACAAATAGAACAACTTTGAAAAGTAATATCCCATCATTTAAGTGCAGGATTTTATCTACTAGACTAATTATTCATTTTTCTGGAGGGATGCTAGATCACCAAATGTGATCCAACACTATCTGTAGACCAACCAGCTGAAGATGATTTCGAAGTTGGCACAAAGGTTCGCGTTTCGGGTATATCGACAATCTAGGTGGAAATGGCATTGAAAGCACACTACAAATCTGCCAATATGTTTTCTAGGAACCGGGCCATTCATGTTATATACTGTAATTTGGTTTGCAAGAATTGGCTGATTCACGATTTTCTGGGGGGTTGCATAGGTTTGCCAGTCTCCAAGAAGAACTTCGACCTTGTCCTTTCAATCTATCCGGGCCAGTGAGAATGATTTCAACGGATTTGTCCAAACATATGCTGCAACCTAGGAACAACAACATGTAAATTTGAGCACATACCTTAATATAATTGGAAGACCCAATGGCTGGAGATGGTCATGGTTGGAATTCAGTTGGGAGGTCTACCCGCCGAAAATTCAACATTGATATGGACAATCCACCACTATATATGTAATTTTCCTTGGGTTTCCTCAGGGGTTGTCCAAATGATTTTGTCGGTTTACTGCAGAGCCACCCTTTGCCATCCAAATATAGATTGGTTGTTCAATATATGTTTACTCTAAAATAACACGGGTATACAGGGTGAATTCCCACGAACAACAGGGTCACGAATTCGATGTTTCACCAACCAACAGTTCCCTAATTTTTCATGGCCGGCTTTGGTTCCATCAAGTGGCTCGTTTAGCCCGGCGGTGCAGGTGTACACTCCGTTGGTCTTCCCTGGCACCCTGGGCCGCGCTGGTTGGGTACCACTGGAAAAAACCCTGGGCAGAGAAGGGAGCGGTGCCCAAAAAACACAGAACCTCAACTTCAACCTTTAATTACTTTTCTACTACTATACACACTGTATATCAGGCGTGTTCAGGCTATATTGTGACATGGATAATCTTGATAGTACTGGATCGTTGGTGAACCCAACGAGATCATAAATTGACACATTATATAGCATCGACTGTACGCATGTTCCGTTCCGCTGCCTGCTACTGAGAGCATGCAGAGTCCAGGTTGTGCCCATTGAAAGGACAGTCCCAAAAATCAATAAACCAAAACTATATAAAGTTGCAAAGTCATCAGCGATCAATATGTCTAATTGGAGCAAGTTGAACAACAAGCCACAAGAGGAAAATGCTGTTGCCAGAAACATATACCCAAATCATATATCTTAATCCCCGCCATCTCACGCCATTCAAGGAACGTTGTGGCGTGTTAATTTGTCATCCTCATCCTCATCCTCATCATCCTCCTCCTCCTCCTCATCATCATCATCATCATCATGATGTACCGTTCTCATGCTTATGATTATGTTTACCGTTTTATCATAATATATATATACACCAGTATATGTATGTGTGTGTGTTTGTTCATCACAAATTATTGATAATATCTTATTGACATTCATTCTATCATATGTTAACCCCATCTAAATTCACATTTCATATGTTTCTCAATGGTTCTCCAAAAAAATCCCAGGTTTCCCCAGCAACCAGCTTTTCACCAAGAAGCTCTTCCTCGAAGTAACCAGACGCACAGGTCACTCGACAGGTATCTTGCGGCATCACCGCCTCGCACTTGGCTTCGATCTCCTGGGCCGGTGAGGTGTGGAAGGTAGATGGTAACCCCATGTAACCCCCAAAAAAAACAGAATAAGGTGGGAAGTTTTACCAACAGTATGTAACATATAGGTATAAATGACTTGACTAGTTGCTTCGATTTTCTTTTGGAGGGTTGCTATAAGACACTGTAACCCCAAAGTTGTAGGGATTTCAACCCTGCTCACAACGGACTAAGTGACATTCTAGCAGTTCGCAATCAAGCACTAGTGCGGTTATGGCCAACTACTGACTAAAAGAAATCCAGATGTCTCCACGATATAACAATTTCCTTCAGGGAAATCCGACTCCAAATCATTCCAAACCCATTTGGTGGGAATGTCAATCTATGATGTTAAGAGGGTAGCTCCTGGTACTTTCTGGTAGTTCATTCAGCTGCCCAGCTGCCATTTTCCCCACCTTGCCATAGAATTGGTTGATTGCCCAGAACTCAGGGATTTCCCCCTAGGCCCTAGAGAATATCCGCTATATCGAATATCCCACTGTGGGTATCAGATCCCCTTGTCACATGCAGGTCTTTCAGGGATATCCTTCATGGAACATCGCAGCTGCCCGCCGAAAAACCACCAACCGTTTTTTTTTTTCGATACTTTCACTGTGAAAAACCAAAAGAAATCCCATGGGCAGCTTGATTTTCCAGCGGTATTTGTTTTTGCCAAGTGACATATTTGAAGGCATCCGTCCCTGTCAAAACCAAAGCTGCACAGGTAATGCTGTGCGGTTCGCTCCAGGAGGTTCCAACATTGTTCCTCAGTGGAACACATTTTTTTGTCGTGACCAGTCATGTCTGATCTTTTTCCAGGGTGGATTTTACCAAAGATGACAACCCCTTTTGTTCATCCCATCAGCACCGTGTTGCGGCTGTTCCATCCCAGAGATCATCATGATCTTCCCATGATCTTGGAAGGCTAGGCAAATGACGAAAAAAATCCAAATACATGGTGAAATGTTAAAGAAAAAACAACAAAAAAGAACATATTTTCTCTTACATTTAGAATACTAACAGCATGAATTTTGTCTGAGAACAGGGTACCTCCAAATTTTATCAAATTTCATGGTTTATCATCATTTCCCTAATGTATGTTATATATTTTGGGATATTTTTGGGTAAAACATATTGTCATGTAAATGGGATATGGATCAGGATTGTAAATGTTTAAATGGATCAATGAGATTTTAATATTTTATAGTTTAAGTTGCAGTTCCCCAATGAAATTCTCAATGTGGCAGTCGCCAATTTCATAAACTATCCTCATTCCATGAATTTTATTATAGCTGGTAGAATCCCATCGCCCCAATATTAAACACCCCTACAAAAAACCATGGTTTTAGTAGGGAATTTCCACATAACTGGAATGATTTTCAGGGGGAATGTGGTATACTATAAGCCATTCCCAGTCATGGGAGTTGTGTTTTTGGCAGCCGGGGTTTCCCACATCATTTTAGGATATACTACCATGATAATCACAATTATTACAACTACAACGCAATTTTTCCCCAAACAGTGTGTTGCGGGAAGTAAAGGCCGGGGTTAGATCAGGGTGCTGGTTCTGGTATGAGGTCCTACACATAGAATTGCTACGAATTGCTTGTATTTAAAGCTAAAGCATTGATTTCCTACCCCCCACTGGCCCCACACTGTTTGGGGTCTCTTCCCACGATAGGATCAGCCAGGGGTCCGCGCACCCACCAATATTTCGTATCTGCCCATGCGATCCAGTCTTCCACCCGTCACGGTGCCCACATAGGTCACCACCTTCCCCAAAAATGGCAAAATCCAAAAAACATCAGGTATATATCAATATATATATAATATATAATATATAATATATATAATATATATATAATATATAATATATATAATATATATAATTGAATATATCAATATATCAATATGTGTATACACATATAATATATATATATATATGCATGTGTATATATATATTATGTAATTATATGATATTATATGATATCATATGATATTATATGATATCATATGATATTATATGATATATGTATTCAGTTTTGAATCGCATTGTTAAAAGGAATTATATTGGTGTTGGATGGGTATTAGTAGATGTGGTATCATTGCAGTGATTCTGCCGTTAATCAATCGATCTACAGGCACGAACGGACAGCAGATCGAACTAATGCTGCTGCATGGCACATTGCAGACACCGCATTCACCTGTGGCCCGCATTGTTTTCTGGCCAAGATATGCCAAGATATGCCAAGATGCATTTTGATCGCAGCAAGTGTACTGGATCACGGCATGCTCGATGACTCCCCCATCAGGATCTCCAATACAGAACTGTTCATAGATGGGAGGGTCATATTCTGTGCACGTCTTGATGCCACCTCAGCTTCTGACTACCAACCCGAGTCATTCCCATTCACTGCACAGGGATTGTGGTCATCCTTCACTGTAGTTGGATACCCGAAAAAGGGGACCCCAAAACGGATAGATCCAATACTCAACCTGTCTTCTAGAGGTGTAGTACTAGAGTGAAGGAATTACATTGACAAAAGTGAAATCATGTTCCTGTTGCTCCAATCATCCAGGCTCAAACTTGCTCCGGTTCATCATCAATGCAGCATTGATTTTACGGGGATTATGGTTTTGCAGATTTCTGATCTTCAACCCACTGATTCAAGCTATGGAAAAAATGAAAAGTTGCTGAAACAAAAAGGTCGGGCCACCCTGATAGGCACAAATCTTCTTGACGCAATATCCTGGGCGACAGAACGTGCAAAACGGTGAAACCTCACCATCCAAATGAGCCACTGACCATGCTACTGAGTCTCATCATACTACCGAAAACGCTACCTGGTCGATAGGACGTGATATATGATTATCCTTCTTAAGATTTATGATTCATGGTTCTAAGAATTCCTACCGACCATATTTTACCATTGTCCATCTCCATACCCAACTCATCGTAGAACTACACTCAAATATAGCAACCGCTACGAAGATTGAACAGCTTTAATTTGCCACCATATTTCGGAGAAGAAGGTGCTGCTTTCTCTGTCTAAATCCCAAGCGTTGCTGGTAAAATCACAATAAATTCTTGTTAAGTCACACTTTTTGGGTCTCTTACTGTAAATCCAATTTGCTGTTGATCAAAATCATTCTTGTTGGTCATATCACAGTTTGTGTCGGTCAAAGGCACATTTTCACTGGTCAAAGGTGGTATTTTCTGTTGGTAGGACCCCAGTTGCGTGCTTTTAAACCCACATGTTTGTTGCTTAAATCAACACTCTGAGGTTGGTTTGGCATGCCACTTGTTGCTGGGAAAATCCCAATGCCTTGTCCTTAAAATCCACATGGTTGATCATGTTTGCTGGTTAACTGCAAATGTTTGCTGGTTTAATCCCCAACCGTTGCTGTTTAAATATACGGTTTGAATTTCACCTATGGGGTCGAGACCCGTCACTTTGCAGGCATTGCATTTGTTCCTAACCTCAGCCATCATAAAATGATGGCTCTCAACCTCCTTAGGGTTACGGAAAATGACAACATGATACTGCTACAAAATGAAGATTGGTTTCTATCATCAGGTTACTTGAAGGGGGCACTCAACCACTACAAAATGAAGATTGGTTTCTATCATCAGGTTACTTGAAGGGGACACTCAACCACTACAAAATGAAGATTGGTTTCTATCATCAGGTTTCTTGAAGGGGACACTCAACCACTACAAAATGAAGATTGGTTTTTATCATCAAGTTACTTGAAGGGGACACTCCACCACTACAAAATGAGATTGGGTTTTAACATGTTGCCTTCCGAAGGGCAACTTCCCTTGCTTTAAAATGAGATTGGGTTTAACATTTTGCCATCCGAAGGGCAACTTCCCTTGCTACAAAATGACTTTCGATTTTTAAAGGTCTTTCAACTACCGAAACATTGAAATCTTATAAAATGCAATTCCCAACCTGTTTCTATATGCAGGGCCCAACCCCATTTTGGAACCTCATTTTTCCCTAGAAAATAGCCCTGATACGCGGCGCAAGGGATACTACTTCCTGGTGCGAGCCAGGTGTCCCACCGGCGCGCGCGCGTAGCAGGTCTGGGGCTCGGTGAAGCCCACCCAGCGGCAGCTGTAGTAGTCGCCATCGTTGAGGCTGTTTCCGCAGACGGCCCCGCGGGGAGAACCTGCCGCTTCTGTAGACATGGCGGGAATTGGAGGTACCACATGCCAATGATTATAGATATTATGTAGATTATTTCCAGCATGTCATAGATGTTTGTTTATCGGTTTTTGCTCATGTTCCTAGGTTTCCCTTTTCTTAATCTATTTGGATGTTGCTATATAGGTATTAGAATATATTGATATATCAAAAACTGTATGTAGATATAGATCTTGATATTGATGGACAATATGGCTTTATGAATACATATGAATATTATTGTAACAACGAAGATACACTATACATTATACGTACCACGCACCCCGCCATTGATAGTTATGAGCGGGGACTTATAGTTGGTACACACCCCCTATGTTGTTCTGAACCTAACAATGATCCTGAGCAAAACCTGCACAGCACCAAATTCAAAGTACTATCACCGTGGTCAGCACATGGTAGGGCTATGGTCATCCTGCCCTGGGATTTCCCAGTCATACATCCAATGAAGGGAGACCCCGAAACGGTGGGGACGTCGTCCCCGATGGGGCAAATAACCCGATGGTAACTTGAGAATGGCTCAATCATCAGGTATTCTAAGAATGGACGCCAGAACTTTCTCGTTTTAACCATCGTTGGGAGGTGTGAACAGCGCCCAAATCTCAGGACATCAGTCTCTGATGAAAGCTGAAACCCCCATTTCTTTTGTAAAGTCAGATCCTGAAAGTAAGCTGTCAGAGCAAAGAAAAAATCTTTGATGGGTGTTGAGGGTTGATTTGGCACATCAGTCTTGCTCTGACCAAATTCCGTTGTTGCGACGTGCAACATTTGCGACAAACTCAAGACAGCGCGTCATGCGTGCGGATCGGAGAAAACAGAGACATAGCAGCCATAGCCATGTGATCGTGGTGTTAGCTCCCTTACCCTCTGGTAAACGTTTACATAACGATAGAAAATCACCATGCTATTAATGGGTAAATCAAGTATTTCTATGGTCATTTTCCTTAGCAAACTGTTAGTTTACCGGAGGCTAATATTATCCACTGCTCTTTGCGAAGAATCCTGTCGATATCGACCATTGTATCATCAACTCTATCCTGGAAATTCCTGCCCGCACCAGTTGATTCAACCTCTGGTAATCAAACATGACAATGGAACATCACCTTATAAATAAAGGATTTTAACGGGAGACACATCTATATAAATGATTATAAATGGTGAATTTACCATGGCGCCACGTTTGATTACTGGAGCGAAGCTATCATCCAACTTTCGATTATAGTTCCTGACTTATCCACCAAAATACCCTTAGCAGCCTTAGCAATATCCCGCTAAATGCTGGGGTCGCCATCAGCCAGTTGTCCCTATATACCAACACACCCTAGCGTAGTTGTACATTGATTAAACCAACTGAGCTAAGTATGGGGCACCTCGTTTGATGATCAAATCCCCGTTGCTTCGTTTTAAAATCAACCTCGTCCCATTAGTCAAAGCCGCATTCGAATCCAATGAATTTCACCCCAGATCCTCCATACTCCATTCTCCCTATGACTAACCGGCCCCTAAATAATAACAACTAATTACCCCAGATATCCCCAGATTATTATTTTTTTGGACAGTTCAGATTGGTCAAGTTGACTTTTAATTGATCCCCTTTAGAGCACAATTTAAACATCATTAAAAATCAAGGTCCATTTGAAGGTTCTACCCCCTTAATAATAAAGACTAGTTAACCCCATTCTTTTTTATTAGGGTCCGTTTGTGTTAATCGAAAATTTAAGTTTTTTTAATTAAGATTTTAAATCTAATATCAGGGAAAGCTTCAAAATCCAATTTTTGGCAATATTTTAATTAGATTATAAAGGATATAACAGGGAATTTAATTGATGTTATTATTTTTTTAGATTTTTTAAGTTGTCTTTATCAAGGTCTTAAATCTATTATTAGGGGGAAGCTTCTCCCCCAAAATAATAAATACCCCCCAATAATAAAACTACCCCTAGGATTTTATGATTTGGGGGGGACGCTTAATATTAGGGTGAAGGGATTATATGGGATTCGGGTCATTGTTGGGGCAGATGTTGGTTAAGATTCCAGCAGCATGGAGCGAGCATTGCTATGGTGAATCATAACGGTGACAAGCCTGACCTCAAAGATCTCAAACCACAATGGAGAACCGCCTCGATGGGTTCCCGAAATCGAATTCCGTAACTTCACTGGTAACTTAACGAATTCGCTGAACCTAGAGGCTATGTAGGTTAATTGGGGATGGGTGAACTTCCCATCGAAATCTCGAGATGTTCACAGCAGCCGCACGAATTCCCAGGGTCGGGCGCCTACAGGTCCAGAGCGGCCTCGCCAACATTGCCTGCGCGTCGTTACCTCCAGCGCGTGGCAGTTGTAACAGGCACCGTACTCGCCACCGTCCAGACAGGACGTCTCCTGCCACCGAGATAGGACTAAAATGGGATTTATAGTATAGTATACAAATGCTTAAAGATTATATAGACGTATAGACGTATAGTTGTTAAAATTGAAAAAACGGATTTACACTCTGAAAATGATGCATTTAATCACCACAAATAACTATTTTGCGGTTAGTTTATATCAGGTTGCTGTTGGCTTTTATAACTCCAATAACTGTCGGATTTATGGTGGATACACTATCTACAGTTGAATTGTCATGTTGGTTTAAAAAATAATTTACTGGAATTACAGTACCCCTCAAGGCTAAAAACATGGTTTCCTGTAGATGTTCCATCCTTTGACTTTAAGGAGCCACAAAAGGCAGACTATTCCAAGGATCTAGAGCCACATGTGAAACCATCTGATTTGGGTATTATCATTGTTAACCATGTTACGACGGTGTAACAAACACTGCTCTAGTCAGTAGTTTTGAGACATTCCATACCCAATTCGGGGCATTTATAACTCATGGCAGCTGCCGACCAGACAGTTCAGCTGGAGGCCCGCCAATAGGGAATTCTTGGGCTTTGGGGGTTCCTCCATGGCCAGTTGACCGATTTCCACGTGCTTGAAGTTTACTCAAATATCATCGGGGGTTAACAAACTACTATCCGATAGTTGCTGCCGGTGGTTGCCCTAAATAAACACACTTCTGCTTCAACGGGTCACCTGGTGTGGGTTGAATCCTGAAGATATTCATCAGAATCAGCATGAAACATGATTGGGTTCATCAAAAAATGATTTCAAGCATTCTTAAAACCACCAATCAGGAGTTTGAATCTGGGAATTGGCCTTCTAGATCTTCTAGTGCTCCTGGAGGGAGTCCTTTGCCCTTCTTGAAACCGCCGGTTGGGATGTACCCCAAATAGACATTGATGTCATCTGGCTAGAACCTACTGAAATGTCCGAAGCAGACTGGTTCCATACCAAGTAGATCCAAGTAGCATGTTGCAACACATGTGGTTCTGTTCCTACCAACGTTGTATATTCCTCTAAACACCAGGACGCAACCCTAGCAGTCCTGTTCTGTGAACACACCTTCATCACAAGTTTCCTGGGTGACTGCTGTGGTGAGCGTTTCAAAACCGACCCTCGGAGCTTGAATTTCTGACTATCCAGGACAAAAGCAAAACTGGAAATTTGATTGATAATAAAACAGCAACCGCAACTGTAGCCAGCCAGCTGGGCGAAACCTTTGATCTTAAGAACCTGATATGATATCCTTGTGACCCCCAGCTTGGGCGTGATGGAAAATATATATATAGGACACCCCAGAGTTTCCGATTCAGACCCACATACTCAAGCAATATAAATCATATCAAACATCCCAGAACTGGTTAATAAAGGATCAAATTACAGAAAACCATTGAAAACATTTGAAAACCACATATTATGAATGACAAAAAACAAGGGTTTCAATCGTTTCCTGTAGATGTTTTAAAGTATTTGGATCCACTGACACATTGGGGAAATCCTCATCCCGGATATTGGTTCCATCCCGAATATTTTGATGGATTCAAATGATTTAACCCCACATTTTCATTGTATCCTTGGCAAAATATATTTTTGCTAAAGCATCCCCATAAATTGTTGAAATCCGGAAAAAACTCCGCCCCACCGACATGACAAATGGTGAGAATCATTATTTGTAAAAGGACTGTAATTTTCCTGATCCCTATTTGGGAGGCTCTATGTTGATTGTGAGGATGGTAGAAAAACAATCCACCAGAAACCATGAATATCCATCTTTATCCATGGGATGTTACAGCCCTCCCTTGTCCCGGCGTTCGAAGTCGTGGAAGTGTCTATGGTCTGCAATCGCCGACTCATCGGTCGCAACCATTTGGGCATCATGGGATGATCTCCGCCGTCCACCTGGGCGCTCGGTTGCGCGATGCGCCAATGGCTACCGCCAGTGAGGAATATGATATTTGACATTCAAATATTTACATTTTTTTGCACTTAATTTGATGTATATATATATATATATATATATATCTATTTATTTATATATATAATGGCAGGGCATGGTTTGTGGAACCTTACTCAAATGGAACTGGGTCCTTGTGATCCATGCTGCTGGGGACTGAGCACTTTTCTGTCGCTCATGGCTTTTCAGTCTCAATGTGACACATCACTAAGTCATCCATGGGTTTCATGTTTCAAGTTCATGCGTTGGCTTCAAAGTTTTTCATCTTTCGAAGACTGCATCACTAGA
>Ga0126342_10015642_pt1:5000-13284 | contig 13284 bp, 14 predicted proteins | sample Cyp1metagenome_FD_92528 | JGI IMG/M metagenome (GOLD analysis project Ga0126342, IMG submission 92528) | Coral microbial communities from Lord Howe Island, Old Settlement Bay, Australia - Cyphastrea 1 metagenome | ecosystem: Host-associated > Invertebrates > Cnidaria > Coral ...
GTATTGTGGCCCCATTGGTTTTTGTATAGCTGACACCTAGTTTTGGAGTTTAACCTTCCATGTTTCAGTGTAACATGCCCCGTTTCCAAGATAAGCCTCGCGATTTGATACACCACCCAGAACCACAACCGCTGTTTTTGGGATAAGGTCCAGAATTGGGTAAATGCAGTATATATGGTTTTTATATGGATACAGGATACATAAATATATAGTCTTTACATGTGGATATATATATATATATACAAGTATATGTATGTGTATGTATGTATATGTGTTATATGTGTATGTATGCATGTAAGTATGTATACATATATATATATGGCTTTGGGTTCATCACCTGAGTTATTTGTTATTATCGAAGGGGTTCAACTCAATCTCTACCAGCCTCTCTGCATGTTGAGTAGAACATTTTGACACACACACACATGCATCTGAATCTCTTCTCATATTGGGTGAACCGTATACACATGTATATCACCTTGGGTGGAGAAGAGCAACTCAGAACATTGGTTAATTTTATTAATTTGATTAATTTGTTGATTTTGGTTACAACTTGTTTAAATTGATTATCATTTCCAAAATTGTCCAACATTTTCCAAATTTAATACATGCAAATGCATATTCACAAACGCATTGCCATTTGCGCAACAATAAAGCAAAACTGATCAAAGACCCCTTGTTTATCAAGTTTATCAGTTTGTTTGTGAAAGAGAACTGCACATGTAATAGAGGATGGATAGAACAAGTATTGCCTTCAAAAAGAACACAGTTGGTTCTTTTAGAGTGGCATGCTAGTTGATTTTTCACTAGAAATCAAAACCGGCAACCACAACTTATTACAAAACACATTAATTTCCACAAGTTGCCCATTTGTGACCAACATTAGTTTCCTGCATTTTTTCCTGTATGTTGTTTCTTGATGCAGAAACACCTGTGAATTTGAGTCTGTCAACACTGGCTGCGATGTTATCACAAGTTCAAAGTCCCCTGGGTGTTTCCGGGACCTGGAGTGAAGATTTCTGGAGAATGGCATGGTATGGCCCGGCTCGTTCCCGGGGTTCCCAGCCTCAGCATTTCTAAAGCTTGGCACCACGAGGCATGGCCTGAGCGATGTCACCAGGTCATGTAGAATGTGCTTTCTGGTTGGTGCTTTTCCATCCCACAAATATAGTATAGAAATACTGTACATAGAAATACTGAAATACTAGTAATCTCAATCATTCATCCCAAGTATGGTCGAAAAACAACCCATATTTGAAACCAGCCAACTTTCTCACACATGCCAACAATTGGCAGGACATTGGATGTTTCAGAAAAATTGAGCATTTCAGACATGTGTGCAGTCAAGCCATCCACATCTGACAGAGCGTCGGTGCGAGAGGTAGCTGGCTGCATCCCTCCTCAAGCCATGCTGGAGAAGTAGGGATAGGCCTCGTTGCCAAACACCGGCTTTCACCTGGCCGCTTTCGGGGGCGAACCGACTGGAGGAACCAGACCATATGGGCCCAAGGAACAAAAACCAACCTTTTTTGTAACCTGAAAAAGCCAGTGAATTGTAGTCACTGAACCCACCTCTGCAGCTGGGGATAAGTCAACTGGATTCTGAGGGACCCACAAAAATGCGCATCTTTGGAACTTCCAGCATGCCCATCTACCCATCTGTATCTACAAACACTCAACAACCTTATGAAGATCTGCAGCAAACCCAAAGCACAGTACAGCATCATTTCTTTCAAAGGATCAAATGGGGGGCGCTTGATCACCTGGGCTTTGAAGTTTTCATTTGGTAAACCAAACCGTCTAACCTTCAGTGGCAAAACGATGGGTCAACAGTGTCAACAGCAGCTAAGATGTTCAGCTGAGCTGCGCAAGCGCTGCTGCCCATGTTCTGCGTCAACATCTGAAGCTGCAAACCCTCGTCGATCAAATGCCTGCTGAGGGTCAGCTTGGGCACCCTGGCACCCTGCTGTGGATTACCTAGATCAAGTTCAACTCCCCTGCCAGGTTTGAGGAAAAATCCAGGGTGCAATGATAAGAACCACGGCCCCTGTTCAGTATTCCCAGAAGCTTCCTACACCATTGCCGTCAGAAACCGCATGGGCAGCATATGCGAAACATATTGGGAATGGCTGTCATTGGCGCTGCATTGAAACGCATTAGATCCAATGCGCCAAGTTGTAAAGAGGTAAACCACCCACAAATGGGGAGAATCCCTGCAAGATGGGGCCATCTACTTGGCTAGGTTGGTTAAATGTGTATGTAGGTTAACTAGGGCTTATTGTAGATAAATAAAAACAAACAAACAAATAAATAAATAAATATATATGTATAATAAATCGAACTAGTAGGCTGCTAGCAGCCGGGTTTTCAATCACCTTCGCTGGTCCCTGTGATCATCTCCGGGCCATGGATGCCATGGGTTCAGCTCCTGATCCTATCGATGGATGCTCTCCAGCTCCTGCCGTCTTTCAGGCTGGCGTTGTAGCTGATGATGTTTGCCTTGCCACAATCTCCCGGCGGAAAGGTTTCATCCAATAGGTCTGGTTATGGCATGACTGATATACATGATACCGGGTTCTTCACAAAAAACAGCCATCCTGTCACAGTCATTGCGAAACTTGCATGCCCCCTTTCCCCCAATTCAATGTTGTTACGGCGCTTTGCTTGGATAGGCCTTCAAAAAACAGCCGTTTCGGTTCGGATGCCGGCATGCATTGGGCAACAACATTGATCAAGGGGGCGCCGGGGGATCAGGTGTGATTCGACAACATGTAGGAGGTTGGCTGTTTTTTCGAAGAACCCGGTATGTTCACATATATTATGAATATATATAAATATAAATATGATATAAATATATATATATATGATATAATATATATATACTATAGCTTACTGACACATGACATGTTGACTGTAATGATCGATTATGGTTGACCAATATATATAGTCTGTTGAATTAACAAACCATGACTATAATGGTTGACTATCAGGTTAACAGTGTTTGCTATACTGGCTATATGCATAGTGATCTGAATTAATTGATTTGTTACCCTCACCCCAATCATGATAATGTTCAAATCACTTGGGGGATTGGCCAACACTGGCGGCATCAATGGGCCCCTGGAATGAATCATGATCAGTATTAAACTATCAGGGTCAGTGACGCATACCTATATAATGAATAACCAAATGCGACCAACAAGATCAGGTTGGGAAGACGGTTCAAATTGCAACAAAATGAGAAAACTGTCGGACTTAGACACGGCATCCAGCACTAGCATTGAACAGGGGAATTCGGAATGTTCCGATTCCAATTTCCAACCAACCAGCCCAGGGACTCCATGCGAAACGCTTGATTCATCCTAACATTTCTACCCATTCAACAATTCAAAATCATGGAATGATGTTGAGTCATGGTTCGGAATAAAACCACGTTCTCTTCATAATCCAAACATTTCCTCACCATTAATGACTGATCAACCCACATTCAACGGCCTCAATTTGCAGCTCAGCCATCTCCTGGCACCGATGCAGGCTGCGAGTGTTGAAACGCAACTTGATGTCCTTGGGAAAACGATGAATGAACATGCCTATCTGGCATATCATTTGATATTCTTTTTAATGATCACATATATAATATATATTGTATATACATGTATAAAGATATATTCGCATTATATATATATATACAGTATATATATATGTACATAGACATTACTAAGAAAAATAAAATAATCATCAGTTCTCTACTGTCTTCAAAGCGATGCTGATCCTCGATTGGAACATTGAAGGTTCCAGGACTCCTAGTCATGCATAGCTGAGACCCTGCAGAGTCCCAACTAGGGGAAACTCCAAAGTGATTTGGGGACATGTGTTTTGGACCTGCAACAGTTGGCCAATATAGGTGCTACAACTGTTGCATACTGTTGCCCTGTCAACACTACAGCACAACTGTTACCCCTACCGTGATGGACCCCCTTGTTGTGTTTCACATCTCGGTGGCTAATATCCCCAGTTGGTGATGCTCATTTGCATACAAGTCAATATCCCCAAATATCCCCAAATCATCTGTGTCAAACAAGTTTGTTGTTGATCAAAATTGTAGCTGCTCGCATTTGGGTTTCTATGTCCCCCACCGATCTCACAAAAAGAATCTTCAGGCACCGCTGGCTGCCAATCCTACCGATTCATGGGGTACGTGAACCATCCCCAGTTCTCTAATACAGTAAGCCTTTCATACCAGTTGATCCAAATAGAATAGCTATGAAATTATGTTCATTATTTGCATCAACTGGTACAAATCAACTGGTATAAAACAACTGGTATATACCATTTTTATTTGGCACATATATACACAACATGAATCAATTGCATATGTTCCAATAAAAGAATGGCTCACCATTCGCATTCCCTACGCAGATGCCTGAAAAAAACCTACTCCCAATACAACGGAACATTTTTGCACAATTATACTGCACATGTGTATAGAAATATAATATATTAGCCCCTAAACAAATCGAAAGTTCATTTACCTTATACATCCTTAGACGATATATTCGGGGTTACCTTTTTGGGGACATTATACCCCTCAAGGAATTGAGGGACCCTCATTCTTCAGTTGTCAATGTTGGCACTTTGGAGCCGGAGTGGCACTTTTCGGGGCTATAGATCTCCTTCACACTGTGGCTCGGAAGGAGAAGCCCGAGATTGGCAATAATAGCATGTATGACATTTCCATATAGATCCTTTATTTCAGGATATACCACCCCCCAAGAAAGATGCAAAAGTGTTTCCAGGATGGTAAATAAATATATATATATATATATATGATGTTTTCCACATGTTTCCGACGTTTCCAACTGTTCTATCTATTTGGGGGTTGCTAGGTGCTTTATACACACACATGCTCACACACACATGTATATATATATAATACTATATGTCTCTCTCTCTCTCTCTCTGTCTATATATATATTATATATATATTTCCCATATCATCACTATAGGATTAGCCTTGGAAGGGCATCAGCACCACTGTCGGCTCCTGAAAGAGGCGCCAAGCCCAGGTCCAGGCTCCACAGGCTCCGCAGGCCGTGATGCCAGCATTAAAGGTCACCACCCCCTGGGAGCGTTGGTTGAAACCCGTCTGGTAACTTGGGGATCTTGAATGTTAGGGGAATGGTATGTTTGGTGACTTTGGGATGGATCTTGAAATGAAAACATTTTTTTGGAAACCACCTATTTCTTTTGGACGTGTAAGATGTCATGATACTGGGAGATCTTGAACGGGGAATGACAAAGGCCAAGTGGCTCGTGGCATGCGCCCATCCGCCATTCTGGCGATCGCAACGGCGTTGCTGGAGTTTCAAGCACTAGAACTGGGAAGATTTGACAAAAAGGCCTCTGGGCATTATATTTACATAATACTATATCTATCTATCTATCCATCCATCCATCTATCTATCTATCTATCTATCTACAATAGGTTTCATAGGTTTCTAGGTGGTTCCAAAACCCATTGAGAGAAATGATCAACGCATTTGAGTCTAACCGTTTCTTGGATAAGTGGGAGGCCTGGCCTTTCACAGCATGTTTTTTGGTCAAAGTTTAAGACCTACTGCACCATCGGATTTTGACGAAGTACCCAAATTTGAAATCCTACAGTAATAAGGCAATTCTAGTGATCTTTAGCATTGTTTTGAATGTTCAACCCTAGAAATGGGAGTTTGATCCCGACTGACTAACTAACACTATATAATATGTTTCAGGGGTGTTATTGAACCCACCAACCAGTGAATTAAAGAAACACGGTCCTAGGTCTCCCTACAACAAACATGGTTGAACACCTCATTTCTACAAGGGTGGCTGGTGGTGGTCAATTATTTGTTTTTTAACGGCCGGCTCTTGGCTCGTTGGCTTGGGTTTTGAAAACAAATCCAAACTGTGATTGCTGGAAGGTATGTGTAGTGGGCAGCCTCTAGACACTATCAATAACTTCACTCATCATGTTCATGTCTAATAATAACTATACAAACAACTAATAGATAACTATATCATGTATATATATATATATATCATACTAATGGATAACATAACAAAAAATGTTCATGGTTTCGGTGTTTCCCCATGGTTAGACAAAACTCATCTAAGAATAAGAAGTTGAATCCCCGAGGCCCAACAAAATCATGGCAACGAGTTATAAAATTCCACGAGAGAACAACTGGAGACCGGATACGAAAAATCAAAACGTGTTTGTTTATTTCAACCAACACAAGGGATTCAACAAGTACAAACGCTACTTATAGTGTCGTACAGTAATATGACGTAATAAATGTTATGCTCACTATTTTCCTATAGATTTACAGTTTACACCATATCACACCACTTTGCCGTCGATCCGCATGATCATCACCAAATCCACATGGGTTCTGAGAGGGGAAAGCCCAAAATCCAGTGGTTTATCATGGTTCATCATCATATTTCCCTCTTAAAACAACTATTTTGGTTTAAAACAATTGGTCAAACTCCTTCCAGGAGGCACTTCTCAAAATGGACACCCTCTGCGGTCCTTGCCATCAAACTGGACGCCTTTTGCCACCTCGCTCGCGCGATGTCGCGATGTGTGCGCAGTCTCTGGCTACCTGATCCGAAGAGAAACCATGGGTCTGAACATACAGGGCTTAAACTAGGATTAATGATTAATATGGATATATGATACATACATACATACATACATACATTACATTACACTACACTACACTACACTACATTACATTACATTACATTACATGACATTACATTACCATACATACATACATACATTACATTACATTACATTACATTACAGTACAGTACATTACATTACATTACATTACATTACATACATTACTTTACATTACATTACATTACATTGCATTACATTACATTACATTACATTACATTACATACATACATACATAATCATACATACATACATGCATACATACATACATACATGCATACATACATAACATAACATAACATACCATAACATAACATAAACATAAACTTAACATAACATTACATTACATTATATACATACATACATACATACATACATACATACATACATACATATATATATATATATGTATAAATGTAAATATATATGTATATACATATGTAAATAGATGAAATGTATATATATATATATGTATATGTGTGTGTGGTATGTGTATATGTAAATATATATATATTATTTATTTACACCAGATATATCTATCTATATATATATATATATTGTATCATGCGTTGATATGCGAGATTAATCATGGAATTTGATCGTTGGCTTTTTTCTTTTAACCATGATCTAATGAAGAAAAACGGTGAATATACTGACTGGGACATAAGCATATTTCTATGCATTGGCTTTGTCTAAGCATGGGGTATACCCCCAACATTTCCCAACATAGCAATTTAATCAGGGACATGATGAATCAGCAACGGATTTGGGGATAATCACATAATTTTCAGACAGACCGACATCAATGGAATGATTTCTGAACACTTTACGGTTACAAGCAAAGGTTTGACCCAAACATCAGGGAATCCTCTTTTTGCCCAGTAGCAGTAGCAGAAATAAAACCATCACCACCAGCAGCAGCAACAACAAGACTTTCGACACATAAACACGACTTGAGACTACTAGGTTGTCAAGTTCTTTTTGTGGTATGCAAACATGCATACTAAAAGGTCGCGCCGCCCGTGGGCAACTGGTGTTTTTTGGCGCCTTTTGTTCTTTGCGCCTTGTGCTCTTTTGTTCTTGCGCCATTATCAGCGAGCGTGGCAAGCTTTGGCCAATTGCTTGAGAAAGCGCAATGGAACATTCCCCGACAAGTCAATTTAAGTTGTCCATACATAAGTATACATGTATATATATATAATTTTTACATATATATATACACATACATGTGCTATATATATATATATCAAAAATACATGTGATATATATATATATATATATATGTGTGTGTGCCTGTGTGTACGCAAGTGAGAAAAATATTTATGAGAATAAATAAACACAAGAGTATCTGTACATCTGTATGTATACAATAAAAACAAATAAATGTATATGTATGCACATGTTTATATACATAAAGAAATATGTATCTAAATGTGATTTCCATTTTGCAATATAGTGTATGTATATATATATAGAACCCAAGCAAAGCCAAAGTTCACGAAGCATACATGACGTGAGCAAGTTCACAGGGACCTTCACATCCCCCCCACTCCACCCAAACCC
>Ga0126342_10015643_pt1 | contig 13284 bp, 9 predicted proteins | sample Cyp1metagenome_FD_92528 | JGI IMG/M metagenome (GOLD analysis project Ga0126342, IMG submission 92528) | Coral microbial communities from Lord Howe Island, Old Settlement Bay, Australia - Cyphastrea 1 metagenome | ecosystem: Host-associated > Invertebrates > Cnidaria > Coral ...
CAGGGGTTGGTAACTGTCCCATTTTGGGTATATTGGACATCACCTTATAGTAGCCATTATAGACCATATACCTAATGGTTGGGTGATGTTCAATGGGGACATTTAATGACCCATGCATTACCAATTGTTACCAATGAATATGTTCTAAGATTAGCTAAGTGGCCTTACCGGAGAGTCCGTTATCGCTGAGGTTCGCTGAGGGCTCCATCCTCTTCGAGGATTCCCGGCTGCAGGGAGCCAACCGGATCACTTCCATGGAGATTGACCCGGTGCCGCGGCCGCTGGCGCTGGCGATGCTGGGGATGGGATGGGTATAAAAATAGATGATCATAGATGAGAATTTCCCACAAACCACGGTGCTAAACTATGTATATATATATATATATACATAATATGATATATATATAGTTTGATGATGATATGGTGAATTGACGGCATTCATGGTGTCCTGATGTTTCGGATGAGACTTGGAGACTTAAAGAGACTTTTTTTTCCCGATTGCATTCTGAATGAACCTCCAGTAAATAAGCACGGCAATGGACATCCTTTATTTCCAGAGGTAAATTATTCATATACATACATACAATACAATACAATACAATACAATACATAGAAAAGATAAAAATTGTGGATTCCAATTGCCATGTTTGTGATGTGTATCAGAGGCTATGCTATTTGTTGACGCCAGCCCATGTATGCTTCGGTTTGTACGGGTTTTCGACTTAACCACAAAAATGGAGTTGACGTGGGTTGAATATAGGAAAATGCATGACCATGCATGGACATTTAACTTTCATTGCAAAACCATGAAAGGCCGAAAAAAAAAATTGTCCCATTCGGAAACCACACCCAGGTTTACTGGTTCAACAGACACAGCTTGGATTTCTGGAAATCCAAGCGCGATAACACGAGGGTGGAAGCTGATGACAGTATGGGTGAAGAATGCTGAGATGAAAGACCCTGGAACTATGGTAGATTTAGAGGCACTATAAAGGTCTGGGAGATATCACAAGATATCACATCTCTTTTGGATTTTTTTGGTATCTAAATAGGCCTGCTAGATCCCCACATATCCCCACCTTGCCACACATTGGCTTGACACTGTCAATGAGGTGCACGCCTGCATTGCAAGGCATGTACTTGACCCTGGGACCAGCTGTTAGTCGGTGAAGTTGTGTCAGCCTCTATGTTAGAATTTTCCTATAGTAATTTTGTGAATTCCGGCCGTATCAAACTGCAATGAGAATAGATGGGCATTCCATAAATACATGATCGATAATAGATAATTACTATGATATGACAAAAACGGTGCGTGGTTCGTGTCATTTTTCTGGGCTTGGTGCCATCCCGGATTTCCGAAATGGGGCTGTGTCCAAGGACATGAGTCGACTCTCCCACATTGTGGAAGTCTGGCTCTCAGTTGGGAATGCGACTTGGGAGTTCAACGATGACAAGTTGACCATCTGAGGAAACCTTGGTAGGAAAACCCTCTGGTAATTTGTGACAGTTTGCGAACTGGAAGCCATGGCCCATTTTAGTTCGATGATTTACCTGAAAAACATTGAAAAACATAGCGAACTGTTAAATTACCAGAAGGTAGCAGTTTTGCTTTTGCCATGAGTGGGATATAAACGCCAGCTGCGAATTCTCCAATGTTTGCAATTTGCAAGGTACCAAGATTGGCCGTCAGGAATGTTCAATGAAGAAAAAGAAAACATGTTGCATCATGAACACATTTGGCCTCGTCAATGAGTAACTAGTCACAAGAGCATGAATTCATAGACATGGAACATGTTAAAATATAATGAACTATACTACTAACTAGATCTAACTAGAATACTACATATATATAATATATATATATACATACACCCGTATATATATATAACAAGATGATGTAAGATGGCAGTATTTGTAGTTTAAACCCGCTTTTTTCATCACATGTTCTTCTGAGAATCTCCTCAGATTTACTGCTGAAATCAACTGAAACCTCCATGTTGGCATCCCTATTGATGCCCACTCATCCCCAGTAGATCATCATTAGTTATCCTTGGGGATGGGATGAAAATCATTGAAACTCCCCATAAAATCCATGTTTCATCACCGTATCCTACGGTTGATTTCATCACCATGAATCTCATGAATCCTGGGTAAATTATAACGACCTCACTGCGACCTCACTGGGAATCATGGTTAGTAAGGGGAATCATCCCCAAATGGCCTTAATTCAGGTTAGTGAAATATTATAATTTACCCAGATGAATCTCCATGAATCGCCATGAATCACCTGGGCGCAGGTCTGGATCGGTCAGGTGAAAGACCTGATCCCAAGGCTCACTGAGGCGAGTTTTTCCACATATTTTTTCCCCTTTTTTCAGGATGTGTCTTTGATGACCTTTCCTATATATATATATACATATACATATATATATACATATATGTATATATATATACGTATGGCTTTTCAATTAGAACTTTTTGGGATCCGTGGGGTTTATTTATGTGATCATTTGTGAATTTGTCAGCTTTTGAAGTGTTTTCCAGCAGGATTTCCACACATTTTGCATTGCAAACCTACCCGCCTCATGTGAGACTCTACGACCTGTGCTGCCAGCTAGATGGAGCTACGGGGATTCTCTGCATTTCACAGATTTTCCCGATGTTGCCCAGGAGCATGGGGATATGAGCTTAAATATGGTCTTCATGGATCAGCGTGGTACTACCTTCCACGACGACGCTCGGATGGCAGAACTTGGGAAGTCGAGGATCCGCAGAGCCCCAAAATTGCAACAACAACAAGCGCCTCTGACATCTAGGATCTGCTACCAAAAAGTCTGAACAGTGAATTTTCGGACAGAATTTCTAACCTTCCCAAGGTTTTTTTTGGTTTTCAGGCCGAGCATTTTCCCAACACCGAGTCACCGAGGATTTGTCACAGCTGGAAGAGCTGGGATTGATGTTTCCCAACTGCAGCAACTTGGCTCAGCCTCGGTGGAGGTGAACTTGGCTAGGCCTCGGGGTATCTCGGGGTCAAGGCCCTGCCCGGAGCGCTTCGCTCTCCCAGGAATTGTGGCTGACAACTGCGTGAAGCCGGGCTCTCCGGTGTATTGTTGGCACACGACCGCAGGGGGCTCAAGGGAAAGCTGGGAGCCTTCCGCCGTTCACCGGAGGGTAGGCTTACTGTATGCCTTTTCCTTTTTAGAGTCGGTATTTACTATATTATGCTGGTTGGTGGTTTGGAACATTTGGATTATTTTTCCATTCAGTTGGGAATTTCATCATCCCAACTGACGAACTCCATCATTTTTCAGAGGGGTAGGTCAACCACCAACCAGATGATTTAATCTGCAATTATACCCTATTGATCTATTGGATTTTTGCTTGGTCATTTCAACTTCGGTCTTAGCAATTCAGGGTATAAAAAAGGGCTTTGCGGTCAAGTCATGGCAGGTCTACATTGGTGTGTTATGGTGTGTGAATTCTTGTTGTGTCGTGTTGTGAATCGTTGAAGCTGCACATTTTGGAGCAGGCTGTCACTGTTGAACTTAGAGACTCAAAGAATCTTAGAGAGATATTTGAATAAAATTTAACATATTAGATGCTTATTAAACATACTAATAGTCTATTTGATACTATATTAGATGATTGAGAAACATACTAATACTATCTAATAGACTATTTATGTCTATTTGATATTATTTGATGATATTTAGAGCTGAGTCGATGCTGTTGCTGCCCTAAATCCCAAAAAAAAACCGGATCTTCGCCATTCAATGCTATCGATAGGATGGGTGGATCTACGTGGACTGTATCCATCTGAAGTAGAATGGTATACCATCTGGTTATTTAACATAGCCATGGAAAATCCCTCATACATGGAGGTTTCTAGCTGGGAAAATCATCTATAAATGGGCCATTTTCCATGGCTACGTTAAATAACCAGAGGGTACCATTATTGTACAAAACGTGTGGTTTCTGCGATTTGAGGATGTCCGTGAACCGTGAACCTAGGGTGTTTTCGAGATTGCTCATATATGTATATCTACTTCAATTACATCTTGTTTTAGTACTCAAATGCTCGTTGAAGCAACAAACAGCAATTGCCATGTAAGCCACCCAAGCCTCACTATCCACCAATTTTAAGGCCCTAGCGGCTCACATGGACTGATTTTTTCAGTTCCTGTCGGTGGATCTTGGCAGGTCAGTGAGAGGTACAAGACCACGAACTACAGTCTGAACGAGTTCCTCGAGTCAACCATCGAGGACTGGCAGGCTGATGGGTGATCGATGGTCATGTTTGTGACAGTAGTGTTTGGTTACTTCAGACTTATTGTAGGATCTTCATGGCCCTCCACAGATACACTGGAGGTCGATGTTATGATTCAAGCTGTCAAAAAGTGGTTGCAGCCCCATTTCTGAAGCATGCGCAGATGGCACTGAACCAAAACCAAGTACCATCAGAATGGCTAGTATGTGAATATCTGAACAGAATATAACCTGGCAGCAGCCTTTATGTGTGTAGGCAAGTGGCGTACCGGAAAACCCATTGTGTGGATCAAATCCAACCAACTTTTGATGCTCAAAAGCAGAGTAGGTGACATATCGTGACATCACATACCCATGTGCAAAACCGTTTCTCTTGCTATCTGGTAGTTGTCTAGGACGGAGCGATTCGGAGCAATAGGTCTCCATATTCCCGGCCATTGGGAGCCCTAGGGAGTTACGATTTTCCTACATCTCGGGTCATCAGGGTCTCTCCAAACATAGTGGATAGCCCAAAGCTACATAAAACTATACCATATGTCATATGTTCATATATTTTCATGGGAAAATGATAATCAACCATCGCTTTTGTTGATGATTTATATTATTGTATTAGAACCATTGCAATCATTGGATTACCCATAGCCAGGTGGTTTGTGACTACTTGGGTCGACTGGCGGGTGGCCATCAGCGCCCCATGCCTTGGGAGGAAGCAGGTGGGGCCCGGGCTGGTGCTGGTGACTTAGACCTAGGGATGCATCCCAGATAGGTTATTAAATATGTTAGAAAGTGGTTTTTATATGTTTTTATATCTAAGTAATGGGTCAGCAAATGTGCTTGTTATCTTTTGATATCTTAGATTTGTGTAATCGGTTTCATGATCCTTGCAGCCATATGTGGCTTATAACTATACACGTGGGTTACACTTTGGTAATTTAAGCACTTACAAACGGGGATGCATCCTCAAAGGCACGGCTGAATCAGCTTCAGATAGAACGGAACGGACATCGGATCCTTTCTGGGACCGAAATAAAGACAACGTTTGAGAAATCCCAACGTGGAAACTATGTGCAGTAGGCAATGTAAAGATTGAATCGTGTAATGTATGGGGTTTTCCCTCAAAATGGTTCAAAATGGTTGGTTTATAATGGAAAATCGTATTAACATGGATGATTTGGGGGGACCCTCATTTCAGGAAACCTCCATATCTGTGATATGATTTGTAGCTTGAATAGGACTGGGCCTCATTTCATGGCTAGGTGACGGCGGCGAGCCGTGGCGTTCCTATCCCATCCGCGACTTGTGAAAATGGCGGTATCTCCAACGGCCGGATGTTGAGTCATTGCTTAGAGCGAAATTGGGGAAGGTACCCTCTGGTAAACTAACATAGCTATTGAAAAATGCAATGTATAGTGGATTTTCCCATCAAAAATGGTGATTTTCCATAGCTATGTTAAATTACCAGAGGGTACCAAGCATGATGTGGGGACATGGGACATCATGGGGGATGTCCGCAATAGATTTTAAGTGCTTTTTTTGGGGAGAGTTTTGATGAAAGATCATAGAATCATATAGAATCCTGGTTCGGATGACAAAAAAATTGAATGATTGCCTGATTCACTCATCATGATTCATCCAATCATCTGCAATCATTTGCTTCATCATCTGCAAGGGTTTTTAATGCTATTCCAGATGGGTGGTTTGAAAGCCGCTGGTGAAATGGTGAACTGGCGAACTGGCGAAGCCTCGCCAGGGATGGCTATATAGCATTCTATGGCTATTATTGCATAATAGATGTTGATCTATGAGAGGTATAGTAACAATGACTAATGATAGCTATTATCAGGTGTTTGATTTTAATTGTGTTCCTTTTTCCACACCAAAGTAATAAACACATGGGGTTGACCCTGCATGTGAGCATATGTGAGCGATACGCGAACAAGGTTGGGGGCCAGATTGAGTCAAACTTGATTACCCCAAAAATGGAATGCTTTTGGTATATATATATATACATATATATATATACTCAAAATGAATCAAAGAAACCCATGTGTTTGTAGAGCTAGATATGTTTAAAACAAATCGACTAGCTGTCGGAATCCATTCGTCACTAAATCCCCATCCATGGCGGCAGTTGACCCCTGGAAATGAAAATCTGCAGGGCACTGGCACGTTCCTTGGCCATTGGCTCAGATGGGACACCTTCCCGGAAAAACGCTGGTCGGAAATTTTCCGCACCCAAAGGCAGGAAACATCCCAAATCTTGTTGGGGATGGTTTGGGTATGCCAAATATATCCGAATTTGTATGAATTTTTTCCTTCAGTCGATTTTATTGTGAGTGAAACAATGCCATGAAAATTATCCCCCAGTCATCACCATTTTTATAGGTGGTATACACTTACCATTCCCAGTCATGGGTGGTTTATTATATAATTATTGTTTTACCCACATTAGCCCTAGTACGCAAGCCGTTCCAAACTTCTATGGCGGTCCGGATCGCCGCGAAACTCCGCAGACACGGTCTTGGCTGTGATTCTACATGAATTCGACATCATTAAAAAGAACACATCTATGATTCAATATATCTCTAAGATAAATAGATCTAAAACTATACATATATAATATTATTGTCTCTGACTTATAATGTCTACTATATATATATTTGTGATAATATATCTATACTATATCTATAATTATCATCATATAGCATACCATCTAAATACCATCTTTTTTTAGCATAGCAATACTAAAAGTATTCAAAAAGCTATGTGTTTAGCCAGTGATATCCCAGCCAGGATGGTGGTGGTGAAGCTGGAACCCAAGGTGCCGGCCGAGGGATGGAGAACAGGTGGACATCCACAAAATGTGGGTGAGTTTTATGGTGGATGCGATATCAATGGTGATTTTATGGTGATTTTATGGTGATTTTATGGTGATTCTATGGTGATTTTATGGGAATTTGTGAGATTTAATGGTGGTTTATAGGGATTGAACCAACCAAAATTGGGATATTAATTAGCAATACCGTTTGGTAATTTAAGATAGCCATGGACAATGACCCATTTATAGATGATTTAGTTCAAAATGGTGATTTTTGACAGCTATGTTAGATTGCCAGATGGTATTTCACAGATTTCAGGTGAATCTTATGGTTTATGATGTTTCTGTAAGAGAGATTAAAATCAGACCTTAAATTAATCATGATGTATTTGTATCTATTTAATCGGGGTGAAGATAAAGCAACAAACATAATTGTGCTTAGCCCCATCTTTTTCAGGATCTCGTGGTTCAATCATTTAGGGCAAATGTGAGAACACATCCCTAAAAAGCAAGGTCCTTTTCCAAGGTAATGATGAACATTCATCACACTTGCGTGTTGTTTTGAAAAGATGGGAAATCTCATGAAGTCTCCAAAACCATGTTGTCCTTGCTTCAAATCACAAGGCTATTGAAATCTGATCAAATCCCATGTCAAATCCCACTATAGTTGGGTTAAATTCCGGTAAGTATCCATTGAATTATCCAGTCATGTCATGTAATATCCCATTTCTGGTGCACTTTTTTCTGATCTAGTTTCATCAGACCGAAGCGTAGAGCCATCTTGGTTTGTTCAATTTAACTGTATATAGCTGTAGATATGGCGTGTCTGAGGCTACCAAAGGACCCACAGATCCACAAAAGGCAATGAGTTGACAACGTTGAATGACTTTGATTCATAGCCAATAGCCACACATTACAGTACCCTTTGGTAAACTAACATAGCTATGGAAAATGGCCCATTTATAGATGGTGTACCTATTAAAAATGGAGATGTTCTATAGTCTTATAGTGTTAAATTACCAGAGGGCAGTCATGATCCGAGATAAAACACAAAGATCCGGACTTGACTGAGGTAAAACTTTAAAGGTTCTTCCCATCCAACAAGCAAATGTTGCCGAGTCTGAGGATCTCCATAATACCCTTGTAATAAACCCTCGTATTTTCGGGTACCCGAGAGTATCATGATTTGGATACCCTTTTTTCATTTTTTTTTCCCGTGTTGCTTTTGATTGATTGTAATAGATGCAGTAGTTTATTTTCTATCGTTTTCCTGTTCATCAAGATACACAAAACATGAATCTAAACAGGTATCTTGATCAGATCTTGACCAGGTATCTAAGCTGTTTTTCTCAACATGACCCTATGACAAAAACAGCTTTGTTTCCCGCTGGGTTTACCACTACTTGGGGCTGGTCTGCTGGCAGGTCTGGTTTTCGACTGAACGAACTTTTATCCACTGGGCACCTTGGCATGCCATCGATGCAAAAAAAGCCATGTTTTTTAATGATTAGTTCGGGGATTCTACTGCTCAACATATATCTTGGGAATTTTAATCCAATCGGCTGCTATGGAATAAATGGAATGACAGCAGGATTCTGAACACTGCTCACATCAATCCTGGGGTGATGGAGACAGGTTTGTCCTCGCTTGTTCTCATTGGCTTTTGTCGATGAATAAAGGGGCAACACCACTTGCCACAACCAATGGTAAATGATAGGACATCAATTTGAAAAGAACAACCGGGCCCCACTGTTTTGTCCCAAATGGGCGTCGTTGTTGATGCATAGAAAGAACTATAGCAAGTGGTGTAGCACCTGTGTCTGCCTACCTAATACATAAATGTGATATAATGTGATAGTGGGGTGCTCAAGAACTTTAGTAGATGAGCTACACCAACAAAGACTTCCATATGACATACTCTCCTGTAAATAAATATAGATACCGTATGGAAATTCCGGCACAAATGTAAATCATGTTCCTGGATTTTCTACAGAGTCACCTCTGATCACGGCATCATCTTGCGAGATGCGGCCTGGACACATGCTCCAGAAACATGCGTAGCTCAACATCAAAACTGAAGTTAAAGGAGCCAATCATTTACTGAAATGGACTGGAACCGTTTACGCGCTCTGGGAAACCTACCAGTAACTGGGAAGGATCAGGGTTAGATGATTTGGTTGAAAAACTTGCCACCTTGTGGGTCAACTGAACTCCTGCATTTTTCAGCCGGCCCTATGTCTCATCTTCAAGAAACAACACTTACCAAGGTGGTGGCCCATAGTTAGCAATGAAGTTGCTTTACAAGTAGGTTATATGATGCTTTTTCTGATAGTATGTGATAGTTATAGAACTAGCTTTCTTGATGATAGGTGATTGTAATATTATCATAACGATAGTTTGAATGGTAATAAGTTAACTAATGTCGGGACCCACATCGAGCCCCATGTATCCATGGGTCAAAGGCGAAACTTGCCACAGTCTTTGCAGCGGCATCTGCAGTGGGGAGACCTGTGACTGGGGATCAGCTTAAGAATGTGAGGAAACGGGTCAAAACATGCCAAAACCTATGGAAATTACCATAGGGGAATGCACATTCACCAGCTATGACAATAATGATGATTTATTGACAAAGGCTAGCTAAATTCCCAAGGTTTTGACTCATAGCCATGTGATTTATACTACCTGATGGTCTCGCAGTAAGAGCCACTTTTTTTCACCACAGGTGCCATGCAGGTGCCATGCAGGTGCCATGCTCGCACTTCTTGGACCTTCCTTGGAATTTCCATCGACCCCTGATGGATTCCGGGTTTTTCCTCATGGCAATGATGATCATCATTATCATTAATTTATCAGTATCATAATTACCATATAATTAGTGATAATCATTAATATCACAATTAATTTATCATATTTACCAGTATCATCATAATTATCATGATGATGACGATATCATGACGTTATAATCATCATTAAAACATATCATGTCATCATAATATATCATGTGATCACAATATATCATGTCATCACAATATATCATGTCATCATAATATATCATTTCCATCTCCATCTCCATCTCCATCTCCATCTCCATCATCTCCATCATCATCATCATCGTCGTCGTCGTCATCATCATCATCACCATCATCATCATCATGACATTATCATCATGATGATGACGACGATGGGGATGACAACGCCTCCAAACTACCCAGCAAACCACCAGCTGGCCCACGTCAATGGCACGACCTGTGCCACCAGGTCTTGTTGACCACAGGCCAATCAGCGGCCGTCAACATCTCTGGCTTGGTGGTCTTTTGGCGTGTAAAGCTGCGGAACAGTTGGGGATGGGTCAAAACCTATGAAATTATCATATGACTGGGAGAATCACCATCCATGAGCCAGCCTATTTTAGCGTACCTAGGGCACCAGGGTTTTGACCCAGAACTATAGACGCTGGGTTTCACAAACAACCAATTATTGCAGAAACAATCTAGCTTCACGAGATGTTTATATCGTTTCCATATTCCCCTGGCTCAAGGGTGTTGGAAAATAACATGAAGTCGCCATAGTTGATTTAGAGGATTTACATTCCATCAGAAAGATCGCAGTGCTGTTGATTGGCTGCGATTTTGAGCGCTTCTAGTGGGAAGATACACAGTGTGATCATCAGAGGTGTCTTTTTCCTGTCGGTTGGAAGGGGTACTGCAATGTCTCGCCGCCATTCATCTGTAGCAGCTGCTGGCAAATATACCCATGCACCCCGCAAAAAAAACTTTGGGAAAGGTTCGATCCTGAAGTTTCTTGGTTAAATCATTCTGTTGGTGAAGTCCCAACAGAGTTTTTCTGTCAACCATTGGTGTTTCCAGCAGACCCACTTCAAGTGGTTAGGAGCGACCATGTCGGGTCCGATCAAAGCGACCCTTTGGGGACAATTTCAAGGAATGGGGTTGACCCTTCGGTCATCAAACGTGGCAGGATGGAAGCTGGCAAAATCATCGAAGTAAATATATGATTTCCACTGGCCATATTGGTGATTTGGTGGATCTTGGTAAAGGATGAGGGATGATGGTGGAAGCCATTCCCTTGTTGGTCATGTTGGTCAAGGATTTTTTTTTCTTTTTCTGGGTGTCTCCAATGTTTTCGGGACGTCAACTGAGATCGGAGGTTTGGTTTAAAACAACATGTTTACCATATTTAAATATGTGACAAACATAGATATGTAGTATTAATTAGTATTATGATAATTGTTACTATTGATTGCTCAACATGTGGTTTTCCCCCAAGACTTATGGATCACTCTTTTCGGTCGGGAGTGTCTCTGGTTCCGAGGTCAGCTTCGCTTCTGTCGCCATCCTCCTGCACGCCTGCGCGAAGCAGTGGAGACGCAACCGGAGCTTCCGGGCAGGAGGCAGGTACCGGGCAGACCAGATAGTGCGGTGATGCAGTGGCAATAAATGGGGCACAACTAACAGCAACCACAACGGTGATACATAGGCCATGGGGATATGGATGGTGATTTGGTGGATGTTAACCGGTCAAAGATTTAATTAACCTCCAACATATATAGCCATTTCAAGAAACGAATAGGTTTCAAAATTCTGGATTTTGGGGTATCCTATATTCAAAGCCATGTGCCAAACATGTGTTGCACATCCAAAATGTCCACACGTTTAAGAAGGCTTTGAGTCGGTCGATCCAAGCAGCCTCTTTCCTTCAGAATACATTTCCACGTCTTTGCTGCTCAATTCGAATTTCATCGATTTTCCCAAGTTTCTCATGGTTAAAACATGGTTAAATCATGTTAAATCCAGATTTTTGGTGTTTTACCACATCAATGTGGTATAATGTGCTTAGATTCCCCCATTGTCCGCTGAAGTCCTGATGTCTGACGCCACTCGGGGGCAATCCCCACATTCCAGGCAAGACAGCCAAAGTGGAGGACCGAGCTGCCAGGGAAACCAATTGGTCGGGTACTAAAGGTACGACTTTTTCCAAATAGTGATATTGGAGGAGATATCTATACATATTTATATAATCTTAGTTATAGTATTTTGTATATGATTGGGAATATATATACATGTTGGGAATATATATACTGGGATATATGTATAATGTATATATATATACACATACATTCAACGCAATGCAATGATATATATATATATATATTTATATTGTTTTATATCATTCCCCACCTGTCAGGTGAAGGTTATTAGATTATATGTCAGCTGGCCCGCCGCCTTCCTCCTCCTCCTCCTTCCTCCACTGGACCACAACTGCAAGCTCCAGATCGCAATATTCCCTGCCGGACCCGAACAGCAAGCTGTGGATCAAAGTGATCGCCGGACCTCAACTGCAAGCTCTAGACCCAGTGTTCCCCGCCGGACCCGAACAGCAACCTCTGGATCAGAGTGTTCCCCGCCGGGCCTCCGCCGCAAGCTCCGGATCAAAGTGTTCCCTGCGGACCTCAACCGCGAGCACCAGATCAGAGTGTTGCCCGCCGGACATCAACCACAAAGAATCTCTGAAGATATACCAGATAGACTGCCAGAAAGAATGTCAGAAGATATGCCAGATACATATGCCAGAAAGAATGTCATAAGATATGGAATTCATCAGGTTGCTTTCTTGCTGATGTTGCTTGGCAACTGCATTTCAACCCAAAGATACTTGATATGAATTCAACATGATGCAGCAAGCATGTGAAGATGAGATGAGGATGAGGAAGGATGAGCCAACAACCGGTGCCAGGTGGAATGAAATGAGTTGGAGAGTTAGCTGGGCACCTCTCCCACAAAAGACTTTGCTTCAGATAAAACAATGCTGAGTCTTGCTATGGGACTTGTAGCTGAGGGTTTGTGCTAGAGCACGAAATGCTTTGAAATGCCATGGTGGGGATCACTCGAAGTAAAGCATTTTTTAACATTATGTAATATATAAAAAAATACTTTACTTCGTGTGATCCCCACCATGACATTTATACATGTTCTTACTGGCACATCTTCTGGCATTCTATCTGACATATCTTCTGACATTCTTTTTGGCATTCTATCTGGCATATCTTCTGGCATATCTTGTGGCATTCTATCTGACATATCTTCTGACATTCTATTTGGCATTCTATCTGGCATATCTTCTGGCATATCTTCTGGCATTCTATCTGGCAAATCTTCTGGCATTCTATCTGGCATATCTTCTGG
>Ga0126342_10015644_pt1 | contig 13283 bp, 10 predicted proteins | sample Cyp1metagenome_FD_92528 | JGI IMG/M metagenome (GOLD analysis project Ga0126342, IMG submission 92528) | Coral microbial communities from Lord Howe Island, Old Settlement Bay, Australia - Cyphastrea 1 metagenome | ecosystem: Host-associated > Invertebrates > Cnidaria > Coral ...
TCATAGTCAATTTCATAGCTTCTTATTCTTTTGTTATGCATTGTTAGATTATGTATTGTTAGATCACGTACCACCCTTCATCATAGTCAATTTCATCAAGTAAAAGTCATTCGTAACTCGGAAGTATTGCTTCCCAACTTCCTTTGATAATGATTGTGAAGATGCCTTAAAATATGCCTTTACTTTCCAGCTACTTGAAAGTAAAGTCCATTTTCCCTTGGCCAGTCATCCCAGATTCCGTAATCCGTTCCAAACTTTAGGGCCACGACCCCAGCTCCCCGGGAACAAGATTTGCCGCTTCAATGCCCTTCAGCCAGGCCACACAGGGAAAGCGACCAGTGGATCATTGGCTATCCTCAAGCAGTCGAAGGGGAAGCAGTCAAAGCAGTCCACCATCCAAAGCACTTGAGGCACCAAAAAAACGAAGAAAAAATAGTAATAATAATTTTAATAATACTAATAATAATAATAATAATGAAACAACCCCCGGCAGTCACAGCTTCAGGATGGATGATCTCACCTGAATCTTTCGCCAAGCGTCTCTGGATGGTCCTTGAGGATCCTCACAAAGTTCTCGGCTTCCGTCAGAATGTTGCTGGCGATGCGTTGGCACCTGGGTCACAGCTTTCTGCACCCAAAAAAAATAGTGCTGCAACAGTTGTGGGTTTGCCTAAAAACGGGGGGAGACCAAAAAATGGCCATCAAACAATGGGGAAAACGATGATCAACCAAGAGAGTCTCATATTTGCCGTCCCAAAATCTGCAACCAAACCCAGTTGGGCAACATGACCAAAATATCTAAAACTACCTGACCCCGGGCCTGCTCTGTTTGAGCACCAGCTTCTGGCCGTTGTCAGAAACAATCCAAATGCCTTGGTTGAGACCTCCTTTGAAGCCTCCCATCTCCTGCGAAACGTCAGGCCGTCTTAGTACGACGAGCCAACCAATTCCACTGTGGTTAACTTTAAAAAAATCCTTGCTATGTTCAGAGGGTCACCATACAAACTTCTAGGGTGTCGCAATGACATCATCATAGAGGTCTCGTGGAAACTAACGCGACGTGTGAATCGCAGCAAGAATGAGCACATCCGCACAACAACTCCACAGCTTCCAAGCTGACCTAGTTGCCTAACCATTTACTTTGACTGCAGACATCAGGAAGATTTGAGGCGAAACATGTCGGCACCCTTTCTTCCCAATTCCGGATCATTGTCTTGCATTTGCTTATATAAGTGGCCAGTGAAACATATACATATATATATACATATGTATATATATATATATACATATGTGTGTGTGTCCAATAGATTTACCAAATGGTGGATCATCCAAACTCCTTAAGAGAATTCTTTGATTCGTTTAGATGATCCACCATTGGTTGATCATTCCACCATTGGTTGATCATTCCACCATGGTGGGAAGCTCCAGGTTAAGGACTTTGCCCCAGCGGTTGGTACCTTGATCTGCGCCGCCTTTGTAAGGCCCAACTGCTGCAGCAGCTGCTGTCGAATGGTGCCCAAGCTGGGCTTGAAGCGATCAGCGCAGCGAATCTCCTCGGGGCACCACGGATGATCCATGGATGATCCACGGTCAACAGATTGGTTTAAGGGAAAACCTACAGGAAACCATGATCTACCAATTGTACTAGCCATCCAAGATCCATGGCAGACAAAAACTGGCAAAGAAGATGAAGGATGAAACTGAGCCGTGGGCCCCACAGAGTCTTCTGATCATCTCGGTGACTACAGGGTTGGGTGCCTGCTCAGCAGTGATGAGCCCAGGATAGCCCAGGTTCTTTTTTGCCCGCTTTTTTGTGGCAAAGTATCAGACTTGACTTTCCAAACTTTCCGAAAATTCGAAGCCATCTTGTCACATCTAGTGATATTATGTGATATTGCAACCACTGAACATCCTCTAAGTGGCTACGGCTTGGTACCCTCCCAAGTCTGAGTTCCTTCAAGCCTTGGGTGCTGCACAAACTCTCGGCGTTGACCCAGGCAAGAAGAAGCTCTTGGCTCCCGCCCTGACGGGGGTAGGTGTCCTGCAAAGCCGAATTGTCAATCACAAACCAACTGAAAATCGGTGAGAAATGCTCGACATCCTCGAGGCAATCATCTATTTTCAGTTCGAATGATTGTTGTCTCAACAATCCATTGCTGTCTTTACCAATTTAGGGAACACTTTTTATCAAGGGCACCATCATGCACCATCAACTCCAGTCTCGTCCTGGTGTTGGGACTTGGCACCTGCGGTCCAATGGGAACTGCAGCAAAGGCTTTGCAGCTCACTATGCGGCCCTGTCGAGACGTAGCGTCCGCAGGGGGGCGATCCTTGAAAACCCCATCGTTATATCAAGGTGATACAGTAGAAATCCGCACAAAATGGACGTGTGTATGTTATGTATTTTGTATATATAGTACATATATTGTTATCTATATACATATGTTCACTTGCACATACACGTATATAATGTGAATTTAATACATAATTGATTTGTCTATACCGGATCAAACCGGATACAGTATTATTGTTTAAGATCTGCATCTTTATCAGTTTTTATCTTTATGGGTTGAGTTCGCATTAGATACCCTTAGGAAGATCTAGTGTTTGCTACTTATCTTTGGAATGTGACTCTTCATGATGCTTCCAGGATTCACTAGGAAAACAACTCATGGCTAGCGTTTCAAAGTCCTCTGCTCTAGGGTTCCAACATTCTGAAGATCGGAGGCTCCAGGTTTGGGATTGGATGTCTGTAACAGTCAGATTCCAGGTTTCCAGCACTGCAAGTTCAAGAAAACGCCCTCAGTGACACAGCTTCAAAGGATGCCAGTAGTAAAGCTCAAATTTGCATGAGATATCATGAGATGATGTCTTGCCAAAGTGACCACTTTAGCCACAGAATCCACTAGGAATCATGGAGACCAGGGCCTCGCCCGTGTAACGCTTCGCCACGAACTCAGCCGCCCCGTTGCCAAAGCCCCTGGGAGTGCTGTTGTCCTGTGGTGTGCCGACGCCAACGCCGGCACCTGGCGCGTCATGGCGTGGTTCCCAGTGAGTTGGTCACCAGGCCTGGTGAGTTGCATCAGGGGTTGGTTTGCAGTTGATTTATATACATATAATACATATAATACATATATCATATATGTGTATGTAATTGTGTTTACAATTATATTATATTGTGTTTGTAATTATATTATAATGTGTTTGAAATTATATTATAATATATTATATATATTATATTGTGTTATATTATATTATACTGTATTATATTACAAAATGTTATATCATGTTATATCATATTTTATGTTATTTTATTACATTATATTATATCAAGATATCCAAATCTGCTATGCATGTATAGTCAATCTATAGCTTGTAGATGAGTGGAATATCTTTCTGGGTCAAGCCCAGGCACCTTCACTTCGGACAAGCTGAAAAGGCAATTGCACAGCAGTCGGGGGCTCCTTCAGGGCCACAGCTTTATTGGGTATACCGGTATACCGTAATACCCCTATGACTGGGATTTGGGATGTAAAATGACTCCATGGTTGGTGAATGGGATGGTTTATGGCCTTGGCTAAAATCCGCATTTGCAAAGTTTTGCATGTAGGTCTGACCAAGGTCATTACATCTACGCAGTACGCATGATGTACGCATGCGTTTTGCACACCAAACTCCAACCCTTCCCTCATTTGATACGAGGTCCGAGAGTCCGAGAGCTACTTTAGAATAAGACACTTTCAGAAAATGGAGTATACTAGGTTGATCCTTGCGAAATACTGAGTATAAAAGAATATGCGATACCATAGATAGCCCTTGAAGGCAGGTATCCTGATTTGGGTCATGGCAAAACTTGCATCCCCATACTGCCAAGCTCGCAAGTTGAGCCAAGGAGCTACGTATGGCGAGAGATTCTTTGGATCTGCAGATTTCTTCACATCCAGGTCATAGTGACCATCTGAGGTGATCCCTTCGACCACAGCTACCATCTTCTGGTTCAGACTTCTGCTGTTGTAGAACCTCACATCGACTCACATCCCAAAAGTACCCAAAAAAATACCCAGAGATGCAAATCAAAGCCGTTCAGCAAATGCCACGCAACTTCAGGCACTTCCAACACTTCCAACCCTAGGACCCAAGGATCATAGTTTCAGCGCGTAAGCCTCGAAACCCAAAGTCCCAACTGCCAAGCAGCACTTTGTCTCCGACACGAAATCTGCCACCAGGACCTCGCAACGACAGAGAGTCAGGATATCAAGCCTCGACGACCCAGTCCCCTCAAAATCACACAACTGAAAAATGTCACAAGCCTCTTTGGATCGGTATGATTGGTTCCATGGATTGGTTATACAGATTGCTGTACATCGACTTGAAATTCAATACCAACTTAAAAATGCCGTTATACAAATTATACAAATTATGCCATGTAATACAGCCAACCAACAGTGTTTTTGGTCAGTGCTCAACTATGCATTGCTGGTTTGGTTTCAAAACCCTCTCCTCTGCCACCAGGGAACTGGCGTCATGCGCAGCATGCGCGGCATGCACGGCATGGCCCGGGATGGTCTGAAGGACTTTGCTTCCGATTCGGACACCATCCTGAGCTCCAACTGGGAGCTGGGCCCATGATACACCACACTAGTTTGGAATAGGGGATGGGGGATTTGGGGACAATCAAAGTTTGAGACAACCACATTCAGAATCATTTAGAATCATTTAGACCTAATAATTTTGTACATTTTTTTGCAAACATAACCCTTTGCCTCCTGAGGCCATTCCTTGAGCTGTCACAGAAACCAAGCAGATCCAAGAAGCATCGTGCATTCCCACGTCAACCTCTGTGTCAACGCGTCTGATTTCCGCGTTGTTCAGGGGAGAAGGAGCTTCAGCCAAGACCTATCGGAGTGGATGGCCATCACTTTCTGGTGGATTTGTCTCGCGCGGTCTTGTAAATCCAAGGATCAAATCATCAGCGACATTCAGTAGATGAAAAACAACAACGGGTCCAAACATCACTTTGCATGCTCCCAACACATCAGATAGTCTTACATTGTTTACATCTTCCAAACTAAATTATTGCATTCAAAGGACCAACCCCAGAATCCTATGGTGTCATCATGTTCGCCACATGCCGATGAGGCCAACCCAACCAATTTCGTCGCCTGCCCCGTCAGGGGAACGGGCTGCGAAGTTCGGCAACTCAGCAAACGGCCCTGAGGCACAGAGCTGAACCATCCCTAAGCTCTCCGAATCTCAATAGGGCTATGGATCAATACCTATAAATAGCATTTTTAGGGCGATGAACATCCATTTACCAGCTATTTTATGATGTTCACCAGGGAATACAAGGTTTTGCATGGTTTTGACCCATTTCCCAATAGAAATACTTTGAAATCTCCAACCCATCAAGATCACCAGTTGGCATCCAGGTGGGTCAACTGGTTTTGCGAACTCTCCTTAAAAAGATGGGGAAGCATCCCCATTCATCCTATGCTTCACAATTGACATCAATTGACCATATTGAACACGCACTCTTGTTGGGTTTGACCCCGCCTGACCAGTGTGGCGACTTGCCACAAACTCTGCAGCATTGGCAAACGTCCGAGGTGTGCCGCTGTGCGGCGTGCCACCTCAACTATTCTTGGAGATGCGGAACCGACAAAGATGTGGATTTAGTCGGCAAAAAAGTGAACTAACAAAAATGTGGTTTTAATTGGTAAATAGTGGCATTTAACAAACAAAAACAATAGTCTAAACATCAAAAAAGTTGATTCTGCCCACAAAAACTTGGTATTCAACCATCAGAAACGAGAGTATGGGTAGCTGGTTTTCATGTTTGTCCCCAAAAAATATGGTACAGTTTTTGATCAACACTTCGGATGCGACGAAGAAAGAAGTTATCTAGCCGTAAGCTCACCTGGCAATGGAATTTCCTCCATTTATTGTCGAATTACAATCTATATATGGCAGTGTGTCAAAACCTTGTACCCCTGGTGAACATCAAAATAGCTGGTAAATGGATGTTCATCCCACTAAAAATGGTATTAATAGGTATTGATCCATACCCATATATTTTCCCGAATGTATGACTGGATGAGAAATTCGGATCTAGGACTGCTTCGAATCCAAAGCGATTTCAAACCAAGACCTGCCGAGCAGCTATCAGCTCGCACATTCAGCGGCAACTGCGCGGCCTCGTGTTCCTCCATCAACAACCGGCAGAATGGGGATACGGTAATGCTGTAATACTGGTTAGAAAATGTTAGTAATAGTTCATACAGTAGTTGTTAATGACGCTTACAAGATGGTAATAATAGTTGCGTGCGGTTCCTGAAATGTGGGACCTCAAAATCATCCAAGCTCTTGGTGCAAGTACTTAGGTGACAACAGTGGTCCGAAATGATAAGCTTAGGGGTACTGAATTTGAGAAACACACAAATATACAAAACGGAAGTGAAATCTGGAAGGTGTGTGTGTGTGCGTGTGTGTTTTGCAAGGTCAGAGTGTATCAAATACCGCATGAATTGCGAGAAACGCAGTTCCCAAATAAGCGCGCACTATTGGAATATGGTGGAATGATGACATCTATCCCTTTCCATCCAGCAAAAGTCCTGCCAAGTGGGAGACTCCTCGGGTTGGGTGCAGGATGCAGCAGTGACTGGTCAAATCTTCTACAGTGCGCTGATATCTGGATTGCAATCAATACCTGCTAGTGTCTGACCCAAAAGTTCTAGCAACAGGGTGCCCCTGCAAGGCCCTGTTTGCCACCTTGGAGGGGTCTGGCAAGCTCACAAATTAAGCCAAGGAGCTATGTATAGCGAGAGATTCTTTGGATCTGCAGATTTCTTCACATCCAGGTCATAGTGACCATCTGAGGTGATTCGTTCGACCACCGCTACAATCTTCTGGTTCAGACTTCTGCTGTTGTAGAGCCTCAATTTCAAGAGATTGTATGTATTGGGGCAGCGGAGTTGCAAGAGTTTGACCCCAATGCCTAGGACTTATTTGTCAAGATCTTAGGACCCAAACCCTAGCCAAATATCATGCCTTAATCATTCACATCATGCCACCCCCTGAAAAGTCCATTCCGCCAAGAAGCACTTTGTCCCCAACTTTGAATCGGATGCTGGGACCTTGGCACATGTTCTGCTGCGAACCGTTGTCCGTGGGTGATATAAAAATCTACAATGCTATATATATATAAGAAGACTAAGAAGGCATAGATTGGGGGTTGCTGCCCCTTTCTAGGAAATTCTGCCACGCGCAAGCTGATGAGGAACAGCCGCACACCATCATAATTTCGTATCAATAGCCTGATCCTCACGGTTATCCTATGTTATCCTTATATTTACAATATCTGTCCTGAGCACAGTCGACACCAAGGAGCTTTGTGTTTCAGGCTGGGTCTTTCGAAGGACTTTGCTTCCGAGTCTGAGGCTGTTCGCATCCTTGCGACAAAATGGAGAAACAGCACGAAGTCATGACCGCCTCTGGTGCTTCCTGCAGCTTGGACCGTTTCACCATGTTTGACCACGTTTGACCATCAAAGCCAAGGATCACCGATGTTGGTATCTGCCAAGGGAACTTCAGCGGTGTCACCTTGTCTTCTCTCAGCATTTTCAGCGTGCAGTGGTAAAGGAAGCTCGGCCAAGACCTCAAAGAGTCACAGCACCCGTGAAAGATCAGTGCTTCCACCGGTTGTGCTGTCGCTACGTGTGAAAATCCGAGTGTAGTAAGACTGTGCCAAAGTTCTGACCCGTGACTAACTTCAGAATCTCCGACACAGTGAATTGATTCAGAGTAAGGTTTCCCATGTTTTGGATTCCACCAGCTGGTTGACAGTTTTTGGTTTGGGATCAAAGCCAACACAAAAAATCGTTACTGCCACATTTGAAAATCCCAAAACACCCAGTGGAACCCTAAACCAACAGACTTGACAACAAACAAAAAAATGATGGTCACGATTATGATGATCATGATGATGATGATCATGATCATCATCATGATGATGATGGTTATGATGATGATTGATGATGATCATGATCATGATGATGATGGTGATGATGATGATCACACTCAATCATCGCCATCATAGTCATAGTAATAGAATTCCTCATCACCAGAGGCAGCAACCTTGGTGTGATCGCCCAGTGGCACTCTCCCGCCAGGGTTCATCCTGGATTTTGGCGATCTTCGTGAGGTCAGCACTGGCCATGGTGACTGTAGGGAGGATTCCCATCAAGGGATGACAGGGAGCTCATGTTGTGACACGACATTACTCATTATACCATACTATACGATACGATACGATATCATATCATATGATACAATATCATATTATGTTATGTTGTGTTATATTATGTTGGATTAGATTAACAGTGTCCTATTATATCAAAATATGCTGTATTGTATTACATAAAAGTATATTGTATTATATCATATTAAATCATATCAGGTCAAAATGAAGTACAAAGTAATTTACATTGTGTTCTATTCCATTATTGCACATTATACTGTATTGCAATGTATTGTTTTAACAACATGGTATTAAAGTATACTATAGTATGGTATATTATATTACATTATATTATGTTACATCAGATATCATAGGGCATCATAATACAACTTTGCCATATTACACTGCGCTTTATTATGTAATTTAACGCATTGTTCACATATTTTCATGTTATAGTTTAGTATATTGTATCATATCATACCCTATGCTAAACAAACATGGATGTGGAAGAAAGAAAAAACATTGCAGAGGTTTCAGTTTTTATAGTCCCGGGTATGTGATCTTATTTTATGACACTATACTGCATTATACTATATCATATGAAATGGAAGTGTATTATATGCTGTAAGAACTGATTGGGAAGAAAAGAGAAATATATCCCGTGGGGATGTATTCAAACATCATGCCATCATGCCATCATGGAGATATCACTGTTTCACCAGATATCGGCGGCATCCCTGAACGGCAGGCGCATTGCGCCTCTTCTTGCAGGAAAGATCAATGGCCTGCACTACACCAGCCAGGATGTGAATCTTGGTGATTCTGGCACGGAGATACCTTGGCTAATCTGTAGGGCCAAGGGGGTCAATGACAATCCTGTTCCACCAATTGGTCTATAGGTTTTTAATAGAAAAACCTGGAAGAAATTTGTTGAAGGGCAAATACAAAGTTTCCGGTCCTTCTCTTGAACACAGCTTCCATCAGGATTCAGTGGACTCTAAAAGCGTTACCTTTCTGAGAGTTGCGGCAAGGGGCAAGAAGACGCGATTATATGAATGTTCTGGCAGTTCAATTCTGCTTGCCAGACATAGGATCTTTATCTGACCACCCCCAAACAAGCGGACTGGCAAGACATGGTTCCACCTCACATCATCCAGTGGTTCATACTGTTGGTCGTCAAATACATTGCAAAAATGTTCCACGCAGAAAAAACAGATACGATGACACTTATATAATATATATATATATAAGACCTAGCTGCGGTTCAGGTAGCTATTAAAATTACTTCGGCACTGAGCGGGATACCTACAAGTCTTTCATCCATAGGCCATAGCCGTAAAGTCGTCACAACCCTCTTCAAGTCCGGACAAGCCTTCCAACTTGCAAAATCTTTTGGACTCCAAAAAAACAATGTTCCATAAATGGAATACACCCCAAGCTTGATCATTTCTCATCATATTCATATTCCCCACTGTTTGATGGACATAATATGGGGATCAATGCCTCCATTTTCAGACAGACCTTTTTTTTGCCTGGCTATCATATGACCAGGGTCATATCCCTGGTCATATCCCTATATCATATTCCAACAAAAGATCTCCCCATCCCGTTGAATCCCCATGTTTAATGATGGTTTCCTCATCCCCACTGGGAAACTCGCTTTCACGGACACCGGGCGGCGCGCTCTGCGTGCGGCTGTGGTAGACCACCGCCTCACCCTCTGCGAAGTATCCCTCGGGGATCGCCTCATCCTGGCGGTTTCGAGGGAACCAGCAGAAACCATGGTTCTTCCTATGAAATGTGGAGAAAATGTGGGAAAATGATGGACAAATCTGGCAAAATAGTGAATATAGTGAGAAATATGGAGAGCATATGGATAAATATGGGGCCCTGTGGATTCTTATCTTCAACCATTCCAATAAGTCTCGGGCATCCAACTCTGTTGGGATCCATTTGTTTCGGCGGGGATCCCGAAAAAAGAAAGGAAAACAAGAGGAACAAAAGGACAATTGTTTCACCCATAAGGGGACGCTAGCAACCCACAACACGGCCCCACTGTACCGCACACCTGGCTTTTGGGCATGCTGAAATGCCTTAGCCAGTGACAGGTTGAGACTGTGTCTGCACATGTTGGAATGAGGACGTAGACTTCGGTTGGTCCACTGCATGATTGAATGAGCTAGAGTATTGCACCACCTAAAATATCCTAAAATAGTGTTCATTCCGAGTTGAAACCAAATCCCCAACATCCCTCCCTTAGCTACCTTAGCTCTCAACCATTTCCAGCAAAATGGCCATGGTCGGCCATGGTGGATGACCCCAAAAAAAATGCTTGGCCGGGATGCACGACATTAGCAGATGCATCTTGCGCGGGCATCACCAGATCCGTGGCAGCCGACAGAGCACAGATCCGACGCGATGGGTTGCGCAGGCCACTGACGCGGCCGATGTTGCTCTGTGACTTGGAGCTTGAAAGACACTAAGAATCTGTTCGTTCCAACATGGTCTGATGCAGTGGGTGGATAATCAAGCCTCTGAGTTCTAATTATGTTTCAATGTTTTTTTTTGAGAAAATCATGTCGATGATGGACCCTCAACTCCACTCCAATAGTAGCCATAGTGAAATAGCACATCTATTTGTAGGACATGGTGACACCGAAGCTGCGGGCAACTGACCGCTTGAGCAATGCCCAGTTGACCCTTGTTGGTTGATGCTCTTGTGGGAACATACTTAGTGGTTCGATCAGGATTCTGACAATCCAAGGGAAATCCTATCCCCCATACACCATCTTCATCGGCCACTTTTTGACGGACGCTTCGAGCACTTTAAAGGGTTTTGCACTTGAGACGCTCAGGAACATGCAAGCAGGCTGACTAAGGAAAAGTATGCCGGCTGCTTTAAAAGTCACATTGAGAAGTTCGCAGGAAGCTGGCTCATCATCCATAGTTCATGCGATTGCCTCATACTGAATCCGCGAGTTAAAACCAAGACAATCTGGGTGTTCTCAGTGTTCCCTCTTCACTCTTGCTTTTCTTATTTATCTATATTTATCTTATGTTCTTTAGCAGTACGATCCAGAACCAGCTTCAAATGACACCGTGGTGAGGCTGCCACACCCTGCCCACTTTGGTCAAAGGGTGCCTGGGAAAATCATGAGCTAAACTCGAGGCCCCATCATGGTGTCGCCGCCGTCGCCTGGTTTTTCACCAAGCAACAGAGTCCCTGCCTTAGGCGCTCGCTGAGGGCAAAGTCCTGGGTGCTGTCCGTTCGTCCTTGATCACCTGCGCCAAGGTGGAGACAGTCAAAATTGTCACCACTGACATGGCACACTGTCAGCTCCCTGTTGATGAGTTAAGAGGGTTGCCCAAACAAATGCCATGTTCTTCCATTCAAGTTGGAACCTCCCATGTTGGTAAACTGGAGGTTTAATTAATCCTGGGTTGACAATAATCATTTCAAATGCTGGTGTTGATGGTGATCTTTCTTCTGCGAGAGTGACAAAGTACTGCTCTTGCTTCAGGTCAGCATCACCAACAGTTGAGCCACCAAAACCCAAAAGCAACCATTTTGGAGATGAAACCCACAGAAACTAACAAATCTTTCACTGGTTGTGTGTTCCAACCCACCCCAAAAACACTGTTCAACCGTGGTTCGCATTCCAAATACGGATGGAAATGTCGCTGTATTGAAATCGCTGACCAAATCGTGTCAAACCCATAGAAATTACCCCCATCTCTGCCGTCCACAAACGCAAAACGTCCAGTCTGCGCCAATTTTGCTGCATCCAATTCTCAGCTAGGCTATCCCAGTATTGTTCATTGGCACCTCAGCAAAGTTGATCGCATGTGGAGCAACATGGAGCAATAGAAATGATGGTTCTGGGACACATCCACAATGTAAGCATGATCGGTGCTCAACAGGCTTTGTTGCTATGCATGACACGTTTTGTGAAGTCCTGTGAGCAGTGATTGTGGTCCAACCGTGGCATGGGCACCCCGTGACCACGGAACCACAAAAAAAACCATCGGATGCAAATTCCTTTCCCTTGGTTGGGGAAGAGCGACAATTTTTACCTATTTTTCTCACATAAATCTTGACTCTACAATTTTGCTGCAGCTCAGTGCTGCTTCGCTTGCAGAAAAGTTCAACACTCAATATGGACATGTTGTGAACATCCTTCACTTCAAGGAAGTGTCAAACGGAAATGGAAACCGCATGCGAAAGCGTTCCCGATTTGGATCCACCTTTTCCGTCCCCATTTTTTAAAATGCATCCTTGAGGCATTCAAGCGAACGCGAGAGTCTCAGTCCAGTCTCACATCTTCCTGGCCAGTCCAACTCCAGGTTTACCGATGAGAAAAATATCAGTTGCATTTGCCTGAAAACACAATAGCCAGGAGAAACATGGATGATTATCAGGTTCCCATTAAAATGACTATGCATTGGGAAAATTGGCTATACTTTACTTTCAGCTGATATTGTGACACCAATCGCATTGGAAACGTCGGCCTGGTCGATGGGGCATCGAGGCCGATTTCGAGATTCGCGGAGCCAACGGTCAATGCATTCGCTGTGAAACACGTGCCTCAGTGGCCATTTTTCGCAAGCGCAAGTCTCAGAAATTTTGTCTTGGCATCTTGATGTCATTAGTACTATATAATTTCTTCAAAAATGACGGTTACCCCCAATATGGTCATTTTGATGGGAAAAATGATATATAATCAACCATCAGATTTGTTCACTCAATTCTCATGCAAACCCATTTGAAATCAATACCCCAAAGGTCACAGCTCTCTGGCTCTCAAGAAAGGAAACAACAACAACAACAACAACAACAACAACAACAACAACCAACAACAACAACCAACAACCAACAACCAACAACCAACAACCAACAACCAACAACCAACAACCAACAACCAACAACCAACAACAACAACAACAACAACAACCAACAACCAACAACCAACAACCAACAACCAACAACCAACAACCAACAACAACAACAACCAACAACCAACAACCAACAACCAACAACCAACAACCA
>Ga0126342_10015645_pt1 | contig 13283 bp, 19 predicted proteins | sample Cyp1metagenome_FD_92528 | JGI IMG/M metagenome (GOLD analysis project Ga0126342, IMG submission 92528) | Coral microbial communities from Lord Howe Island, Old Settlement Bay, Australia - Cyphastrea 1 metagenome | ecosystem: Host-associated > Invertebrates > Cnidaria > Coral ...
CATTGCATGCTGCCATGGTTGTGTTGGCCTCTTTTTCGGCTTCTTGAAATTATGCTGGGCCTATGTTGGGCGTTGTTGGCTGGGAAGGGCCTGAGAGGGGCGCCAGGGCTATGAAAAGGACGCATGGGGAAGGGTTTGGGCTGCCCATGCTTTGCAATGTTCGCCTCTTTTTCGGCGTTTTGGGGTTATGTTGGGCCTATGTTAGGCGTTGTTGGAGGCTGGGAAGGGTCTGGGAGGGGCGCCAGGGCTCTAAAAACGAAGCAGCTTCCCAACGCTGGTTTTTTCGGCTTTTTGCGGTGATGTTGGGCTTATGTTGGGTGTTGTCGGAGGCTGGGATGGGTCTGTGAGGGGCTTCGAGGCTCTGGCAACGAAGCGTGGGGAAGGGTTTGGGGTGCCCATGCTTCCCAACCATGGTTATGTTGGCCTCTTTTCGGTTTCTGGTTGGTGGTTTGGAACATGTGAATTTTTGAAACTATTGGCAATGATGATCAACTTGGACTAATAGTTTCCGGATGGATGAAACCACCAACTAGACTATGTTGATCTTTCTTGGCCACAACCTGAGATCGGGGAGACAAAGAAAATGAACTTCATGGCGCAAATGTACGGGGTTGACCTACACAGGGGTTCTGGCCTGACCAGCTGTTCTTTCGCATGCAGTGGTGCAGCTAAGGCGCGAAGGCGGCTGCCGCCAGGTGTGCCAGCGCCCAGGCCACGGCAGATGAGGTTGCGGAGGAGGAGGCGGAGGAATTGGATGATGACCAGATGGTTGGCGCTGGCATGTAGAGGACAGTGGGGGTTACCTGGCGTTGTCAAGATGGGGTAAGGTGGCAAGTGCTGATGGTGGTGTTGCAAGTATAAGGGATGCGTCGATGCGGTTGGAGATTTAAGTGGAGCATGTCTCATGCTTGGGCTGGATGTGGTCCGGAGGGGTCTTGTTGCGTCTTTGCCCGACGCGCAGGGGATCTGCTGGGTCGGCCAGCCAAGTGAAGCTGCGATGGCCGATTTTTTTTTAAAAGAGCAGTCGTGTTCCATGCTGATGGGCACTCAAGGTTGGGGTTTACATTGGACAATACGAATTTCTTGCCATTGGGGCCATGAAGTTTCTGGGCATGACAGGTCTGAATTGGCGTTGGAACAAACCTTGCATTGCAGGGGCATGACACGTGCTTTTGGATCTTTTTGGCCTGCACGCCAGCAGTGCGTGCATGCCGATGGGGCAGGGCATTTACTTGGCTGATTGACTTGGCGTTGTGTCATGAGGGCGCAGTGTCTGGCGCTGTGATGCTGCGTGCAGAGACGGCAGAGGCAATAACAACTTGTCTTGGGTGTTTATGGGGTACAGAGGGTGAAGAGGGTGTGATGTTTCCTGTATTGTGAAATGGAGGCGGCTTCCGTGGCAGTACGTTGCATTGTTTTGTCCCAATTTAACAGGGATGAAAGTGATGTGTTTGGCCGACAGGAGATGCGGGTTTCACCGTTGGCATGCGTCATATATCAAGTGTTGTCAATAGGTTTTTGAGGTTCGAGTGTCGGATAGCGCAACAGGCGCAATGGTGAAGTTCAATGTCTCCTCCGGTGTTCCGTCAACCACGGCGGCTGCGCCGACTCCGCGGCAGAGGTCAGCTTGGCAGAGGTGGCTTCGATGGACCCGGTACCCATTCACCCTATCTGGACACCAGCGCGAGTTCATTGGGTTTTCGGTACTCAGAGCAAGTACCCGCAGTTCAAAATGATCTTGTGTGCTCCCGGCAGCAATTCAGGGGAGACGCGAGGTCAAGGTGGATCAGTGTGTGAAGCTTGTGGCTGTGGAAGTGAGGCAGACTTGGAAGAAAAGCAGTGGAGAGATCGTCGAAAGTGCCATCTGCCCTGGTTTGGCCGATTGCGAACTTGCGGTGAATATGCCTCTGCCTGGGAAGCGGAAGCGGCAAGGAGCCGAGTGCCTTGATGTGTTTTAATCGTGGGCAGGGCTTGCGGTTACAGGCGCAAAGGAGAAAATTTGTGAGTTTTTTTTTTTGTTGGGGGTTGATGCCGAGTCGTAGCTCTTGAGCCATCATGGGGTGCTAGAAACAGGGCGGTGAGCCATGCAGAGGTTGTGTAAGGGCAGGCAATAAGCTGTATGGTTGCAATCACATGAAGAACCAGATGAAAATTGAAATGGGGCTTAGATTTTCATATTTGGCGTGGCTGAGTCAGGTCATCCCTGGTTTTCCTTGATGATGACGCGTCGGTGCCTACAGCAGATTTCGAGCTGTTGCGTGGCTTGGCTGGCATTGTCTTCCCATCTCCTGGTGAAGGGGAGAGCTACATCTCAGTGCGTGTGAAGGTGGTGGACTTGTCCGAAGTTGGTGGGGATCCGCAAAGGCCCCGCCGCGCCATGCAGGTGATGGACGTTGGCGTCGCGGAGGCAGAAGAGTCGCAGCGTGCCTAGGCTCACAGGTGTTGTGGGCGTTGGAGATTTTTTGGTAGGGAACCAAGCAAAAGGTACCTTTCTTGCAGTCTGTGTGGTGCGGTCGTTGGGGCCTGAGGTTTCAATATCCAGCTGTTTGACGGCCATTGCAGTTCGAAGTTCCTGTCGAAGGGGGCAGTGGTGGCACTCATGGGACTGCACGTGGGTTCTGCGGGTTGCTCCGCATATGGAAACATGTGTTGTGTTTGTCCGTTCGAAGCCTCTGATGACTAACGGACAGAAGTTTAAAAAAAAAGGGAGAAACTTGGCCAAGGATGACAGAAAATATGTATATCATGGTTCCAGCCACCCACATTTAACTCATGCAGCCATCGTATCTTAAAATCATTCGATATGTATATGGACATGTTGTGTTCCATGCAGCCACTACACAATGGGTCCAGTGTCGACAATGTATTTTGTCCTTGGCCAAGTGGCTGGTATTTGTGTCCTTGTGTGGCGGAATCTCACACGACAGGACGTACCGGCGCATTTGCTTTTTCCTTTTGATGTCCGGCTGTGGTGCCACACGCCCGGTGGTTTCGCAGCACTTTGGAACAGTTTTTCAATCCTACTTACCTAGCGACTACAGGAGAACAGAACCGTGGCAAGTTGTGGCCATTGCGCAGCCGCAGTGATATGCAGATGTGAGAAGTTTCCAGAGGAGCACTGTTCTTAGAGTGTAAGAGCTTCGTGACTCATTCGAGGTCAGTACTTTGATTTATGTGTAGAAAAAGATTGGTAGCCTTGAAATCATTTGCAGATTTTTTGGCCCATTTAGTTGACAGTGTGGGGGATTGGGGAGATGTTCTTGTGATTCAGCTCTGTATTGGAAAGACAGCAGAATGGGTGGGGCCTCGTTGTTGCCAGGCTTCAGTGGCGCCAATCTGCTGGTGAGGTGGCCCAAGACAGGGATGAGTGAGGTGGAACGAGTGTTATTATGCTTGGTGGGGAGGTGCTTTTGCGCATTCTTAAGGTGTTTGAGCTTGTTTGAGTTGGTCATCATCATGACCTCTGCAAAGGTTAACAGGGACCAGAAACCCAGTGCCTGTGGTAGTGCATTTTCGGGACCATTGCGCCATCCAACGCAGTGGCCATAGATTTTCATCTTCTTGGGGAACCAGCGCTTCGGGGGTTTTGGGTGGACATGTTGGATGTTCGCTGATGTATATCCGTTTTTTAGCCATAAACATGGACACGGGAAGTGTATTGGCAACGCAAAATTCCATCTATGAATCAGTATATATATATATAGATATATGTATGCACGTCTCTTTGATATATATATATATAATTTATATGTGGGTGTGTGTGTGTGACGTTGTCCTGAGGCATGACATAGACATGTCTACGGCGACGAGCATGAACTGCAACATATCGGGAGCATATTGCATTTACCCCAGAAATAGGTGGTGACAGGAAAACTGGATGTGCGGACTGTGGGCCCAGCCTGGGCGGGGGGTTGATTTGTTGGTCACAAGGCGAGAACTTGTGGGGTGCTGCTATATTTTGTAAGTTTGGTGTGGTTTCCCTCATGCCTAACATAGACAATATGTAGTGTGCATGGATAAGGCCTTCCAAATTGTTTCAGCCGTTCGCCAACATCACCTCCGCAAAGGTCGAGAGTCTTTGCTGACCTTCGGACGTCGAGGGTCGGAGCCACGGACGGGTGAATGGGTTCATGCAGGCGTCTGCCAAGACTGCGCCGCAGTTATTTTGGTGTGCGTGAATTTGTGCATGTAGTGGATTCATTGTAGGGTCGCTCTGAGAGTTTGTGACCGATGCGGTTCCATTTTTTAGATGGAAAATTCGGTTGTTGCCTATCATGCTGTTGTTGACATTATGTTGAGAACGCCCAGGATTATAATGATGAGCCAGTGTTGATGATCACGAAGCATGAGAATGATGTTGATGTTGATGTTGATGATGATGATGGTGATGATGATGATGGTGATGATGATGATGGATGATGATGATGATTATTATTATTATGATGATGATGATGATGATGACGGCGACGGCGACGGCGACGGCGACGGCGACGGCGACGGCGACGGCGATGACGATGGTGGTGATGATGATGATGATGGTGTGGCCATCCTGCTGATGGTGCGTTTGATGATCTTGACCATGTTTGGTTTTGGTCTGGTTTTGGTGTTCCTGGACTGTTCTACGCTAGCCCTGGCCTGAAGTGGCCCGGGCAACTTCCTTGTTTCAGCGTCTGTGCAGTCTGGCATTGAAGAAAGGCTCCCTGCTTGGCCTTCCAGAAGATGCTTTGACAGGTACCGGCGGCTGGCGGCTGTTACAAGTTTGCTTGTCACCCGGACACAGTCTGGTCTCTGACAGGCGAAACATGCTTGGAGACATCAGTGATCGGAGCGGTGGGCCTGTACGTTCTCGTACGCTTCTTGCTGGAGAATTTTCAGTCAACTGATCTGCATGAGGTGAAGCTCCATGGCGGGCAGTTGAGTCTTCGCAACGTCAAGACCTTCATCAGTGCCAAGACTGCGGCAGTGCGGCTGAGCTGCCCCGGCGTGCTACGGCGCGATGCCTGGAAAGCCCGCCATGGCAAGGTCATCGGCCACCCTGTGCCGTAGCTGAATTGGTCACATGCTAGAATCACAGAAGGATAGTAATGTGAGGATCGTGGGCCTGAAAGCACAAGCTTGCTGGTGCAGATGTGTTGTGATGAAAGTGGCCTGGTTTCGTTTTTCAGAACAGGCGCCAGCATGGTAGCCTGAATGGCTGCACGTAACAATCCATGACATTTTCGCGATTGATTAGTCGGACATCTTTCAGGTTGAATGGGCATGGCGACGAAGTAGTGGGTACATTAAGCTGACCACCAGCATCTCCAAGTTCCACACCGCAGTGGTAAAGCGAAAGTGTGTTTTAGGCATGAATGGGCAAGACAATGTTGCCTGAGGTGACTGTGCTCGATCTGTTCACATTGCTGCAGTTGCATCCTGTGACGACCATGTCGAAATCTTGGATTCGAGCTTTGGATCGACGAGAATGGCAAGCAGCCGTTTACCTTGACGGTATCTTGCGACAGAAGGAGCTACAGGCGTGATCGCCATTGTGCATGGCCAGAGATAAAGTCAGATTGATGCTAGCATGATTGCAACGGAAGTGTTCTGAGGCACTGGTCACTGGCCAAAAGGTCAGATAAAGATAATGCTCCTGCTTTGAATAGGAATTCTGCTGCCGGTCCCCGACAGTCGCGGGCAAGATGTAGTTGAAATTGGGCATGGCAGTACATGGGCCATCCGAGGATTATTTTTGGCAGAGTCTCCCTGGCTGGCTTGCGGGAGTGGTATGATCGTTAATTATGGCACTTTGGATCGAGAACTATTTCGAATGGTGTCTTGGGAAAAAGTTTGAGGGCATGGATGGGTGGTTGGAAATAGGAAGTGGAATGGTTCTAATGACCCATGGGATTGTAAAAACAACCCCCTTGGATCTGATTTCTATGCATCGTGTTCGAAATGGCTCTGGTGGGCTGGGTTCTGCAAACACAGGAAAGTAAACGATTGAAAAACCTGACGAAATAGACGTTATGCTTTGGGTTTTCTTCGTCAGGCCCTGCCCCTAGGTTCCTCCTGGATACACCAATGAAATCACGACGGAAATGATCAAGTACACGAAGCTGCGCGCATATGCGCCGGCATCCCGCTATTTGGAAGCTTTGGAGACTTGCCGAAACAGTAGTGTGCTTTGTTTTTTATGCTCATGTCGATGTTGGTTTCAGGGCACTGCATAACAGAAAATGGCATGATGAGAGATTGCGTGCTGCCTCGTTTGGATTGTTGAGTTGCGATGGTGTCAAACCATTCCTGGCACCTTGCGACTCTGATCCAGGAGCGCCCAGCCTTCAAGAAGTGACTGGGCAGGAGGGGCATGGCCTCTGCGCGTGTGCTTGATGTACAAGACTGAAACATTTGCAATTGTGATTCTAAGAAGGTCGTTACTAAGAAGTATGTTTTCATGAAGGGGAGAGGCACTTGGCACCACATACAGAGGGTTGCACACTGAAGTCCTATACAGGTGGCACTGTACAGGTTCCATCTTTTCCGAGTACTTTGCAAGATGTTGGCTTTAAACTGGCTGCAATGGAAAAGGAAACGATGTTGGCTTGCAGCTTGGAACACCAGGGGTGTGTCGCCTTTGCGTTCTGTAAGAGGTCTGAGGTTTGAAAAACTGTTCCAATCGGGCGAGGGAGACGAGGTCGAAGCTACCTGTGGTCAGCTGGGGCCGTTCGTGTGCCTGCCAGGGCTTGACAAATCTATGGCAGGTTTAGTTGGCACTGGTTTGACGTTGGAGTGAGTCATACTGACACGGCATTGGTTTAGCAACCCCCGGCTTGTCGCAAACCTGGGAAAGAGTTTAAGCTTTGATTGAAAACATGAGGAGCGGTCCTGATATGGAGCAACGGACGAAGGCGAACCGGGATCATAGAGAGGTTGGAAGGGGCGCAAATGACGACATTTGCCCAGCTGACCCAGGGTTCGGGACGAACACAGAAGAGTTGTTGGCTTTCCTGAAAGCTGCTTGCCGCAAGAAATCATTGGTTGCAATGGGCTAATCCCTATTGATTGTAAAAAATAAATTCAGGTGTGATTTGCATTGCATGCTTGATGAGAAATGCTTGCCATTGCCTGCGTTGCATTGCATGCTCAATGATCAATGCTTCTGTCAGTGTCGCCGTGAACGGACAGCAGCTTGAGCTTCCTGCTTTAGCACAACTGGCCTCAGTGATCTCACATGTCACATGGAATGTTCAAAACTTGTGTTTGTGTCCTGGTTAGTGCGGAATAGAAGTCTTGGCCATGTGGACTGTCAGGTAAATGCAGCCCATTTTGGACAGGGTTTGGAACGGAATACACCAGTATATATATTGAATTCCCATCCTTTCACTGCATCCATTTTACAGATTCTGCATTGGTGGCAGGAGAGGGCCGCGATGGCCGACGCAGGGGACAGGGTGGTGGCAGCACGACCTGCAACTGGGCGAAATGAGGCAGAAACCTATGTGCACTGTATCCCGTTGGTTGTTTTGTGTTTTCGATTGACTGTGCACAGCAGATTGCAGTTTTTAAGACTTCGGGAGGAAGCAGGCAATGCTTTGGTGCATTTTTTGTCTCCCGGCGGCCGTAACCCGCTGTTTCGACATGAAGCCCTTGTAGGAGGGGACTGCGTCCCAGAAATATTCAGGTACCAACGAAATTTGGTCGACTTTGTATAGTATGGAAACTGCAGAAATCCAGGCATCTTTTGGAGGAGTTGGAGCCAGATCTGGTTTTTATGGTATACTTGGGACTGTTTACGATTGTGTTCACCAGATTAGATTATTCAGATTCATGAGTGTTGGCTATCATTTGGATAGTTTATGAATCAGTTGGTTTCGAATTGCAAATCTGCCATTATCTCCGAGGACAAAGGGATGTTAATCCCCACTGACTTCATGTTGATGAAACCACCAGGCAGTATTAATTATTCATCAGAATGAAAATGGTTGGCTTCCCTTGAAAAGAGTGGCGGGGCGGGAGGGTGACCGGAACACGGGATCACATTGCAAATGATAACCCCAACACATCAGTTGAAGCGGAGCGTTTGGAGCGTTCGGTGGGCCCAGGGCGGGGTGTGTCCGGCAGTTTCGGAGCAGTATGGAGGTGGTGCCGCGGAGCGTTTGCAGGGATAGCAAGCGGAATGCTGTGGCAATGGAAGCAATCGGGGCATAGATCGGGAAAAGCCAAGGTCCACACCAAAGGTGGTCCCAGGCGCCGCCCCGGCCATGGCTAGGGCTGGGGTCGGCGGATTTCAAAAAAGAAATGCCTGCCAACAATTCCAACAATGTGAACATTCTTCAAGAAGTTGCACGTGTGGGCCCCTAAGAGATCAACGGATTTCATTTATATATCGTTGATGCTGATGTGTGTTCGCGATGTTTGGTTCAAAATGCAGGATTTTGGAAAATTGTAGTGATGATAGTGTAGAATGATGTATAATGATGTTTAACGGTTTTGGCACCGATCTGATCCCGAGCTTTGACAGTTTTTTGTCGGAAATGCTTGGATGAAAACCTATGTGGGAGCAGGGTCGGGGCAAAGAAGAAAAGGTGCTTTTGTAGTGCCTTAGGTTTTTTTTGTTGTGTTTTATGTTGACATGTTGGGATCTAGGTTTTACGCGCTGGGACAGAATTTATCTTGAACATATCGAAAAATATTGCTTATGTAGATACCCCTTTTCCGCCTTGGTTGCGCATATCTTGGTTACTAGGGATTCAGCCAGTTTTTTGGCGGAAAACCTTGGCTATCTTGGCTCCGAGTGGAGAGGTGCACCACACGGGGATTTTGTGTTCATTCATTCGCCCCTATGTGTTCTGACTGTATGTTAGGTAGCTAACGGTTCATTTGTATAATTAATTGTTTCTCATGGCAATTCCCCTCATCACTTTCATGTTTGTGCCTGTCCAAATTTTCGGTTCAAGCGAAAGCGTGTGTTGATGCTTTGCCCCCATCATGGGGTCGGGGCCGCAATCTGCATGTGGGTATGCGTCTTCAATTGCGGATCTGTTTAGCATGTTTTTTCGTTCATTGTTTGCGTGTGTGTGTGTTTGTGTAACATCTGTATAGATGTAAAACCTAACCTTTTTTATTTTTTTTCTCTCCTTCTTGCGGGGGGACACAGCATTTCACTGGGACTGTGTCCAACGAAGCTACCAGTGAAACGGGATATCCAGCTTGGCCAGCTGGACGTACCTGCAATCCGTCTATGGCACGGGGCTAAGCCGAGAACAACAACAACAATTTCATATATACACGGTCGCCGCAATCTGAATTTTTTCGATGTTATTTCATACGTGGTCTATATGGTAATCTTCATGCATGTGAAAGGATTCAGTTCCTGATGGATCACTTAAAAGATCCAATCTTGTCTAGTGTGATTCCTATGGTGGCTCCAACACGGTGCCATAGGGCCATTGGAGGCAACCCCGCTGTGGGTGAATGTTGACTGACCTGATTTCGGAAGTGACACTTTTAATTTGGTAATTCATTTAAGTAAAGTGCAACAGACGGCCTTTCTGTTTACCAGCCTTCTTGCGATGTCCCGTGGTTCCCGTTGTCCTTTTGTGAACCCTCGAAACCTGAATCTCTTCGCGCTTTCCGCCGTGTCGAACAACCACAAATTTCCTTTCTGCTGCAGCTCTAGCATTTGAAGTGCAACATGACATGAGCGACAGAAGGCAACAGGCATGTCTCTTTCCTGCAGGTGTGGTCACTTTGGTTTCTGGTGAGGTTGAACATATTGTGCATCTAATTCGCTGGAACTTGAACAGCTGTTTATGCCCATGTGGCTGGATTTGACCACGGTCCCTTTTTGGGAATAACGCACGACACTTTAGGGATGAACTGGGTCTTCATTAATTATTTTCTTGTTTCACCCCCTTCATCAACTATTCCCCAGTCGGTCCCTAATTCTTCCCCCGTGCCCCTCTGTAATGTGTCGTGGGTTTTAGGTGTGTGCCCTGTGCTGGTTAGGTCCGTCTCGCCGTGTAGGTTGGTTCTGGAGGTCCGTTTGTTCCCTTCCCCCCCGCGCTGTTTTGGCCTTCTGCCCGTCGTTTGTGTCCGCTTTTTTCTTCCTCTTGCCTGTCAGGGTTCACCCGGCTCCGGCCGGGTGTGTGTGTATGTGTGTGTGTGTGCATGTAACATCTAAATAGATGTAAAACTTATCCTTTTTCCTTTTCTTTCTTCTCTCCTTTTAATAAAGCAGGGGGTCACCGGGGTCCCGGGGGGGTCGATGACCAATGAAGACACCTCCCCGGGACCCCTGAAAACGTACCTGCGGGACACTGGTGACGCACCTGGGCGCATATAAGCCGCAGCTGGTGGTCACCACAGTCCCACACATATATATATTATATATATATACAAGTAACTAATCTAGGTGCATGTTTAGGGGACGCAGTTCCCGACGGATCTCTTCAAAGATCCATTTTTGTCTAGTGTAATATCCATGGTGACTCCGGCATGATGCCATGGAGCCACTGGAGGCAACCCCTTTGCGGGTGACTGTGGACGAACTTGACATCGGAATTGACATTTTTAAATTAGTAATTCGTTTAAGTAAAGCGAAACAGTTGGCCTTTCTGTTATTGTGTTTTTTGTGCTGTCCTGCTGCTCCGGCCGTCCCAGTGAATCTTACGGAATGCATTTCTGCCAGTGTGAAGCCAGTCCGAACTACCAGAAACCTTGTTTTTTCGCTGCAGCTCAAACTTTTGAAACGACACGTGACCATGAAGGATGTTGCAGGCAGGCACACGCCTTTCAGGTGTGGTCTTTCTTGCTTTTTATGGTTCTCTGGTGAGGTTGAACATATCGTGCATCTAATTCCGGTCGGGTGTGTGTGTGTGTGTAACATCTAAATAGATGTAAAACTTATCCTTTTTTCTTTTTCTTTCCTCTCTCCTTTTAATAAAGCAGGGGGTCACCGGGGTCCCGGGGGGGTCGATGACCAATGAAGACACCTCCCCGGGACCCGTGAAAACGTACCTGCGGGACTGTGGTGACGCACCTGGGCGCATATAAGCCGCAGCTGGTGGTCATCACAGTCCCATACACATATATATTAACTAATCTAGGTGCATGTTTAGGGGACTCAGTTCCCGACGGATCTCTTTAAAGATCCAATTTTGTCTATAGTGTTTGTGTGTGTGTAACGTCTGTATAGATGTAAAACCTCTCCTTTTTCTTTTTGTCTCTCCTTCTTGCAGGGGGACACAGCATTTCATTGGGACTGTGTCCAACGAAACTACCAGTGACATGGGATAATTATCCAGCTTGGCCAGCCGGACGTACCTGCAATCCGTCTATGGCACGGGGCTAAGCCGAGAACCCCAACAACAACAATTTCATATATACACGGTCGCCGCAATCTGAATTTTTTCGATGTTATTTCATACATGGTCTATATGGTAATCTTCATGCATGTGAAAGGATTCAGTTCCTGATGGATCACTTAAAAGATCCAATCTTGTCTAGCGTGTGTGCGTGGGATCCGAAACAAAAAAACTGTTGAATAAGTAGAACTCTTGCGTACCATAAATGGTTGGTATTGTTGGCAGAAACAATCCCCAAATGGTAAATTTATGTCATCGAACTTTTTATGGTTTACCACGTTGGCCGTGTCACGTGGCTGACGTGGTTCAGGTCAATTTTGTCGTTGTTCTTCGGGCGGCAGCTGCCGCCTCCACAGCCAGAGGTGGCCACACCTGGTGATTCATGTGCGTTAAAAACAAATTTGATCATCAATAGATGGATAATGAATCCCAATGCACAAGTAAACATGCGTATTCACTTTAGGCAATTGAGTACTGTGATATTGTCTGATGGTCATTGTTTGACAGAGCGCGTTTTTCGATCATGTGCAGGGAAAAAATTCCCTTGGGTGCCACTCATTCCGGAGGTAGCCACGACGGCGGCAGCAGCGACGGAGGCGTCTGAGAACGTTTCTCTGGTTGCAACCAGCGGATGGTTGGGGCCGGGTAGAGATTCGCTTTCACTGTGGTTAACCATGGTCAACTCAAATAGCATAAGTAAAACTACCATTTGGGGGATTGTTTCTGCCAAAATTTCCTCCTTCATAATTAAATGCAATAACGTGCCCAAGAATGGGGCGCGTTAATAAAACCAAATGCGCATAGTATTATAGACCAGACGAATAGGTTTTGCTACTGCGGGTAAAGCGTGCATGGATTTGTTTTCCAATTCCCGAGAGAAATTTTTTCAGATATATATAGAAACTAAAAAATGAACAAAACCAGTGTTTACTCCCTGTTTGTTTGGAGAGTAGGGAGGTTGTGCATCATTCCGGGGAAGGCGCGTTTTCCAGTTGAACCAACCGACGGATCGAACCAATAGAATTTTCGCATTGAACCCATATCAATATAACACCCCGAAACTTGCCAAAATGATTTGCCCAGCAGGTGTTGGTGCTAAACCAATATTGGTTTATCTTCTTTATTCTTTTGGGGACAATTTTTTGATCAAAATTTCTTTCTCAAAACATGGGCTGCATGAGGCGGAGGCATCGGCCCTGCGTGAGAACATCCAGAAGAAAGGTTCCGGCAGACGGGTGATTTGCCCAGCAACTCGTGTATGGTTTTGGGTGGTTAAACCATACCGATTTATTGATGTAGATTGTCAATCCAATAATCAAGACCACAAAAACGTATTTACCTGCCAACGAAAAAATCAGCAAGTATTTGAAACACATTGTCTGTATGCAACCCTCAAATCCAATGCAATTGTTCCCTCCAAAAAACATCTCAACCACAGGTTTTTTGGCAGTTAATAGTTTCCTGACCTGTGGAATCTGGTCAGGTGAAAACGCATATTACTATGCGCACAACCGGAAATTCGAGGTCCCACCAGATGCGAAAGTCATTTCTGGTCGCATCCTCAGAGGATGGATTCAGTAACTGGACTGGACAGTTGCTAGCGATACCCCAGGTCCTGGGCTAGTGACTGGTATCTTGGCAGCAGATGGGTGCCCAACAACGGATTGTGGTTGTCTGAATCTGGATCCAATTTATTCCCCACCTGCCAGGTGAGGGTTGTTAGATTTTATCAGAGCTGTTCTCCTCCTCCTCCGCCTCCTCTGCCTCCTCCGCCTCCTCACCCGCCGCCTCCTCCTCGCAGTCCAGATCCAGTGGGCACAGCCGGACCTCCACCGCGAGCTCCAGATTGCAGTGGGCACTGCCGGACCTCAACCGCGAGTTGCAGATCGCAGTGGGCACTGCCGGACCTCAACCGCGACTTCCAGATCGCAGTGG
>Ga0126342_10015646_pt1 | contig 13283 bp, 12 predicted proteins | sample Cyp1metagenome_FD_92528 | JGI IMG/M metagenome (GOLD analysis project Ga0126342, IMG submission 92528) | Coral microbial communities from Lord Howe Island, Old Settlement Bay, Australia - Cyphastrea 1 metagenome | ecosystem: Host-associated > Invertebrates > Cnidaria > Coral ...
CCCGCAAGGCGTTCCATTAAACTTGCTCCCAGGACTCCCAGGTGTTGTTTTTCTCGATTGTTTGGATCGATTTTGATGGTGTTATTTGTTACTGTTGTGGTTGTGGTTGTGGTTGTGGTTGTCGTTTTTGGCCTCAGCTCTTCTCATCTCGTCCCATCTCTTCTCACATGTCATCTAAGTAAGTTCTTCTCAACTGTTTTCATCTCATCCGAGCACTGATCAACCTTTCTCATCTCCACGAAGTTCGTCTCAACTCATCTTAGCGTTTCTCTTTAGGATGTCATTTAGGATTCATTTAGGGCTTCTTTTGGGTTTCATTTGGGGTTTCCTCTGGGCTTCATTTAGGGTTTCATTTACGGTTTCTTTAGGGTTTAAGGGTTCATTTAAGGGTTTCTTCAGGGTGTCATTTAATGTTTCTTTAGGGTTTCATTTAGGATCTCTTTGCGGTTTCATTTCGGGTTTCATTTGGGTTTCATTTAAGGTTTCTTTAGTGTTTCATGTAGGGGTTCATTTAAGGTCTCTGTAGGGTTTCTTCAGGGTGTCATTTAAGGTTTCTTTAGGGTTTCATTTATGGTTTCTTTACGGTTTCATTTATGGTTTCTTTACGGTTTCATTTAGGGTTTCTTTAGGGCCTCGTTTTTGGCTTCTTTAGGATGTCATTTAGGGTTTCTTTTAGGGTTTCTTGAGCGTTTCATTTAGGGTTTCTTTAGGGTGTCGTTTCTAGCTTCTTTAGGATGTCATGTGGGGCTTCTTTAGGATGTCATTTAAGGTTTCATTTAGGGTTTCTTCAGGGTTTCATTTAGAGTTTCTTTAGGGTGTGGTTTTTGGCTTCTTTAGGGTTTCTTGAGAGTTTCATTGGGGGGTTTCTTCATGGTTTCATTTAGGGCTTCTTCATGGTTTCATTCCCCAAAAAGCGTTTCCACACTGAGGGGTTCTTACGGTAGTAGTAAAGGCCGGTGCTTGATCAGGGTGCTCACTCTGGGCCCGAGCCTTTTCCCCGTAAATTTCCCTGTAAATTGGCTCTTGTGAAATGTTGACTTGCATTTCGACTGCGCAGGCTCGCACAAAACACGCAGCGCGGTCTTGGGATGGGTCCTCCATCCTCCGCATCAGCATCCTCAGTATCATCCTCTCCTCCTCCTCAACATCATCATTCTCCACATCATCATTCTCCACATCATCCTCTTCCTCCCCCTTGACATCATCATCCTGCACCTCATCATCCCCAACATCATCATCCTCAACACCATCATCTTCCTCCTCCTCAACATCATCATTCTCAGCATGATCATCTTCCTCCTCATCATCATCCTCAACATCATCACCCTACACCTCATCATCCTCAACGTCATCATCTTCCTCCTCCTCAGCACCATCATTCTTAACATCATCATCTTCGTCCCCCTTGACATCATCATTCTCAACATCATCATCCTCCACCTCCTCTTCCGAAACATCATCTTCCGCAACATTATCATCCTTTTCATCATCCGCCTCAACATGTTTGTCCTTAACATCATCATCTCCCTCCTTCTGAACATCATCCTCCTCCACCTTTTCATCCTCAAATTCGTCTTCGGCATTATCATCCTCATCCTCAATCCTCCTCAACATCATCATCCTCCACGTCATCATCCTCCACCTCATCTTCCGCAACATCATCCTCGCAACATCATCCCCCTCCACCTCATCTTCCACAACATGATCATCCTCAACATCATCGTCCTCAACATGTTCATTGTCATCCTCATCCTCATCATCATCATCATCGTCGTCGTCGTCGTCGTCGTCGTCGTTGTCGTCGTCGTCGATGTCGTCGTCATCACCATCATCATCCACATTATCATACATTATCCTCCCACTCCCCCACACTGTTTGGGGTCTCTTGCCGGGATATTTTAGGGTTTCATTTAGGTTTCTTTAGGGTTTCAGTTAGGGTTTCATGTAGGGTTCGAAACGAAGTGGCGCCCAAGCAAAATCATATTGTTACACCCCCTTTTTCCCCCTCTATAGAGCACGCCCTTATCCCACCTTTTAGGTGTGCATCTAACCGGAAGCCCAGAAAATTTAACCGAAACCCCTTTTTTCCTAAGCGAAACCCCATTTTATCTAACGAGATGGCCTTACATCTAACGCGTTTTGGCCTTCATCTAACCGAATGCCTATTTTTCACGCTTAGATGAGAGCTTCATCTAACACGCACCGGCTCTATCTAACCGACCCCGCAGCTTAGATGGAATTTATTGCCTAACAGGTTAGGTGTGCCAGGGCCCCTGTCTAAGAAGAGCCACACCCTCATCTAAGAATGCGTTCTGAACTTATCCCATCGCACATGCAACTCAATGCGGTACTTCATTGGGACCATCCAAAGCACGATGCTAAGTACAGTGACAATGTCTTGCAAATACTTGCCCTTGCTCATGACATGTTTGTGCAACCATCACAAGGGGGCCCAAGCATGATGTCATCAAGCTATCAGTTTGGTGGCATGTGAACACCGCAGGCAAACTTTATGGCTTGCAACCCTTTTGGATTGAGTTCACTGCTGTGCTTGCATGGGGGGCCTGAATTTCTGATCCTTTTTGATGATCGGCTGAAAAGGTTTCTGATCATCAATACATTGCAATGACAAAATCCTTGCGCTCCACCGTACAAACAAATACAGGCAAAGTTTTGAACTAAGCAAGCAATGGGCTTATGAGGAGTGTTTCCTACGGCTGTTGATGATGATTGCCGCTTGCCAAAGCAACACAATTACCATACTAGCGCAAGTACCAGACATAAGTCCTGCACCTACTTTCCGCAAGGCAGCGCAACAAGCAAACCAAGAAGCGAAGCAAAGCTAACAAACACATATTTCTTTCACAAGGGACAGCACAAGTGCAGCTCTGGTTTGTCAGCTGCTGCCCAAGCCCCAAAGGATTTTAGGGTTCAAGCCTTAGTTTTAAAGGTTGGGGCAAGGATTTTGGAATCAAGAATCTAGGGTTAAAGGTTTACTTTTCAAGATTAAGGTTAAAGGATTTCGGGTTCAAGGGTGGTAGGGTTAAGGATTTCGGCCTAAAGGATTTTAGGGTTCAAGGATTTAGGGTTTTATAAAGGATTTAAAATTAGGGTTAAATTTTTTTAGGGTTAAAGAATGGTTGGTTTTCTTAGCCACGTAACTATTCCAGGATCTTTTAGCCACGTATTTTTTTATTAACAACGGAAAAAAAAACTTAGCTGCGTAAGAGTGTTACCCACGTACTGTCACGTAATGGATGTATTTAAGAAATCAATGTTTTGTCTATTGTTTGTAGTGTTTGCAAAAAATTACCTTTTATATAGTTTTCCCAGTTTTTGTGTTCTACCCTTTATATATGTGTTCCCCTTTTTTTTCCTAGTATTTGTTTTCTACCCTACCCATTATATGTGTTTTTTTCTAGTGTTTGTTTTCTACCCTTTATATATGTTTTACCTTTTTTCTGGTGTTTGTTTTCTACCATTTCTATATATATATATATATATATATATGTTTTCTAGTGTTTCTTTTCTACCCTTCATATATTTTGTTTTTTTAAGTGTTTGTTTTCTACCCTTTATATATGTTCTTTATATATGTTGTTCCTGGTTTCTTTTCTAGTGCTTGTTTTCTACCCTTGATATATTTTTATTTTTTTTGTCCAATTCCTAGTGTTTGTTTTCTATCCTTTATATATGTTTTCCCTTTTTCTATTTTTTTCTTAGTTTTTGCTTTCTACCCTTTATATATGTTTTCCCTTTTTTTCCTGTATTGTTTTCTGCCCTTTATATATTCTTCCCTTTTTTTTCAAGTGTTTGTTTTCTACCCTTCATATTTTTTTTCTAGTGTTTATTTTCTACCCTTATATATTTTTACCTTTTCTTCTAGTGTTTGTTTTCTGCCCTTTCTACATACTTTTTTGTTTCTAGTGTTTGTTTTCTACCCTTTATGTATGTTGTTCCTGTTTTTTCCAGTGCTTGTTTTCTACCCTGTATATATATTTTTGGGGGGGTCCAATTCCTAGTGTTTGTTTTCTATCCTTTACATATGTTTTTCCTCTTTCTCTTTTTTCCTAGTGTTTGTTTTCTACCGATTACATGTTTTTCCATTTATATGGTGATTTCTCGGTATAATTTGATGATTTCTTGGTACAAATTGATGCTTTCTCGGTACACTTTGAAATTTTCCCACTACAATTGTTATGGTTTCTCTGTAAAAACATGATGATTTCTCGGTACAATTTGATGATTTCTCGGTACAATATGATGATTTCTCGGTACGGTTTGATGATTTCTCAGTACAATTTGTTGATTAATCTTGGTACGGTTTGATGATTTCTCGGTACGGTTTGCTGATTTCTCGGTACGGTTTGATGATTTCGCGGTACAATTTGATGATTTCTGGGTTCAATTTGATGATTTCTTGGTAGAATTTGATGATTTGTCGGTACAATTTGATGATTTGTCGGTACAATTTGATGATTTCTCGGTACAATTTGATGATTTCTCGGTACGGTTTCATGATTTCTCGGTACAATTTGATGATTTCTCGGTACGGTTTGATGATTTCTTGGTAGAATTTGATGATTTGTCGGTACAATTTGATGATTTCTCGGTACAATTTGATGATTTCTCGGTACGGTTTCATGATTTCTCGGTACAATTTGATGATTTCTCGGTACGGTTTGATGATTTCTCGGTACGGTTTGATGATTTCCCGGTACGGTTTGATGATTTCTCAGTACAATTTGATGATTTCTCGGTACCATTTTATTGATGATTTCTCGGTTTGACGATTTCTCGGTACAATTTGATGATTTCTCGGTACAATATGATGATTTCTCGGTACGGTTCGATGACCTCTCGGTACGGTTTGATTATTTCTATAACACTGTGATGATTTCTCGGTACGGTTTGATGATTTCTCGGTACGGTTTGATGATTCCTCGGTACAGTTGGATGATTTCTCGGTACAATTTATCATCAAACCGTACCGAGAAATCATCAAACCGTACCGAGAAATCATCAAATTGTACCGAGAAATCATCATATTTTACCGAGAAATCATCAAATTGTACCGAGAAATCATCAAATTGTACCGACAAATCATCAAATTCTACCAAGAAATCATCAATTTGTACTGAGAAATCATCAAACTGTACCGAGAAATCATCAAACCGTACCGAGAAATCATCAAACCGTACCGAGAAATCATCAAATTGTACCGAGAAATAATCAAACCGTACCGAGAAGTCATCGAACCGTACCGAGAAATCATCATATTGTACCGAGAAATCAGCAAACCGTACCGAGAAATCATCAAACCGTACCGAGAAATCATCAAACCGTACCAAGATTAATCAACAAATTGTACTGAGAAATCATCAAACCGTACCGAGAAATCATCATGTTTTTACAGAGAAACCATAACAATTGTACTGAGAAAATTTCAAACTGTACCGAGAAAGCATCAGAGTTACCGAGAGATCATTAAATTGTTTCATGGTACGGGCAATGAAATCATCAAATGGTTCCGAGAAATCAAAGCCCTTGCAATTATTTCGGTACATCTTACAAATTGTTTTTTTTCTTGCTTGACAAACAATACTGAATTATAACAAGAGAAGTTCTGTTTTCAAGGAATATGTAAAATCGATTTTCAAGGCTAAGATGTTGATTGTTCGTGGCTAAACCTATTTATGTGGCTAAAAAAACACTTTTCAGGGCTAAAGATTTTACCGTTCGGGGCTAAAAATCGGTCCCGTTAAAGAATTAGTCTTAAAGATTTTTCAGGATTAAATGATCTAAGGTTTTCTGTAACTACAACATTTTTTGAACCTGTTATGTTACGACCCTAAAACCTTGGGCTCCAACATCCTTCGGCCCTAAGAGTCTTTAGCGCAATTTTTGGGGGTTTGAAGCACCAAGGCCTGATAAGACGGGAACGCATGGCGCTTTTATGGCATGGCTATCTGATGGCTAATCAATTTGGGGCGGGGGAAAAAATTACCTGATTTGCAAGTTGCAATATTTTGATGGTTATAAGGTATCGTGGCGGAATAACATACTTCAAGCTTCAGGATTTATAGGGTTCAATGTTGGAATTTGGTGCGGCCAGCGCAACACCTCATATAATGAATAGACTTCGTGTCGCCCAAGTGCCATAACGCCTTAATTTTTGTCTTTGGGGTTTCTTTAGGGTGTCATTTAGGGTTTCTTTAGGGTTTCGCTTGGGCTTTCTTTAGGGTTACAGTTTTGGTTTCTTTGGGATGCCATTTAGGGTTCATTTAGGGATTCATTTAGGGGGTCTTTAGGGTTTCACTTAGGGTTTCTTTAGGGTTGCATTTAGGGCTTATTAGGGTGACATTGTTGGTTTCTTTAGGATGCCATTTAGGGTTCATTCAGGGTTTCGTTTCATTTAGGGTTTCTTTAGGGTGTCGTTTTTGGCTTCTTTAGGATGTCACTTAGGGTTTCTTTAGGATCTCATTTAGGGTTCATTTAGGGTTTCTTTGGGGTTTCATTTAGGGTTTCTTTAGGGTGTCGTTTTTGGCTTCTTTAGGATGTCGCTTAGGGTTTCTTTAGGGTTTCATTTAGGGTAATTTAGGGTTTCATCTAGGGTTTCTTTAGGGTTTCACTTAGAGGTTCTTCAGGGTGTCACACAAATCAACTCACGTAGATATAGTTGGAGACCAGATTTCAACAAGTGTCCTGAAATACGTTTTTCAGACATGAAAAAAAGAGCTAGTTAGGACACTTGATGTTGAAAAAGGTTGCAATTTCTCTCACACAGGCATGCATATAAACTCAAAGGTAAACTTCTGACTGCCATGCAACCATTGTGAAACACAATTCAAGCAAATATAGTTGGAGACCACAGTTCAACAAGTGTCTTGAAATACGGTCTTAAGAACTTTAGGAACAAAAAGTAGTTAGGACACTTGTTGAAAACAGGTCTCAATTCCTCTCACAACAGGCATACAAGCTCGTATTACGTCTGTAGTTTCTGTGCAGTTTACATGTAATTCATATGCAGTGTATTATTTGAAATTATGAAATGTTATATGCAAACTAAAATACTACACATAGAAGTGCGGCCAAAAGCCAAAAGCCAAAAGCCAAATGCCAAAAGCCAAGTGGGCATGCAAATGGGAGATTTTAGCTCCAAAATGCAGCAAATAGCACGCAAATCAGAGATTAAGGCTCCAAAATGCAGCAAATAGTAAGGGAAGCTGCCCCAGACTGAAAAACAAAAAAAACTACGTAAATATTTATATATATATATAATATATATATATACAAATACCCTCCATAGAAAAATGCAGCCAGAAGCCACAAGCCACAAGCCAGCAGCCGAAGGAACCAGAAGCCAGAAGCCAAAAGCCAGCCAAAAGCCAGAAGCCAAAAGCCAGCCAAAAAAACAAAAAATAATACCCATCCTTTTTCAAGTGGGGCCAGGGCCCCTTGATTATTGTTTGCTGCTGGTGGCTTATGTTTTTTTTCTCTCGTTTCTGTTTAAATCTTCGCGGAATCACGTCACAATCGGTTTACCCTCGTTTACGCTCGCATCTTCGAGATTCTTCGAGCCTTCTTGTAGGCCACTGCCTCCGCATACCATCGGTGGATCTGCTCAGCATCTTCGCAAGACCGAATCATGGCAAGCAGAGCACCTTGAAGCACCTCAGTTGACTCAAGCAAAAGCTGAGCCTTTTAAGGCACATCCAAATGCCCAAAAAGTTTTTGGTGCCTTCATACCCAGAAGAATTCTCAAAGCCACTGTATTCAGAATAGCAAGGACTGGAAAAGCCGAGGTATCTACATCTTTCGGCATCTTTCTACACTTTTCCACACTTTCCAAGGTATGCAAGACTGGTATGACTCCGCTGAGGCACCTTCACAGTGGAGTCACAGTAGGCATACACAATCTGCTCCATAGAAAGTTCAATGATACCAAAGCGGCCAAACATAAAAAGTGCCGCGTAGAAGATGAACGTCACGATCCTTGGCTGCGGCCAAGCCCAGAGAATTGAACCAACCCCGTTGAGTGGCAGGTATCCAGTATGCACATTGCTACTTTCAAACAGAGTTAATAGTACCTACTGGAAAGTCTCAATTGCATCAATGTTGAAGCTTTATGGCGTTAAGATGTTCACGTTGTTCACGTGATACTCCCCGCAAAGCTGCTTCCAAACTTACATGCAGCTGTGTCCGGTGTGTCCTAAACACATGGCTTGGGATGCCTTGTGATGCCAAGGCGTGAGCCAAGATGCTGATAGATCAACATTGCACACTTCAGTTTGTACAAGTTGACGCCTTGGCACTGCCTCAGTGGAGCTTTTGCTCAGGCTTCAGGGTCACATCGTCACATCGTCATTTGTGATCTGCTGAAGCTGAGCTGAATTAAGCTTAATTAAAGAATATTAAGAGTCAAAGCACAGACACAGCTGGACCTGATCTGCCAATGGAAGAAAAAGTCCCACTGCGCTAACGAACATGCACGGCCACCTGTGCCAAACTGCTTCAAAGTTGGGCCCAGAACATTGCAAACGTATTCTAGAACAAATCTCATCAAAACCAAACTCAACAAGTTTGCCGTGCAGTGCATTCGGAGTCCCTTGATGTCCCTTGGACTTTCCAGAGTTCTTCCGATGAATTGCTGAATGAACTGCAGTAAATGGTTTTGCGCCTGAGTCCAGGGACAGTGGTCACCTCCATTAGCCAAGCCAGCCACACCGACCAGAATGTCACGATCAAGGATGGCAGGGTTCTCATCATCCTGTCATTTCACCGGGTGACACGATTGATCCGAAGCTATGACTCCGCAACACAAGTAGAACTCATGGTCTAAATCGTCTAAATTGGCTAGTGAAGAGCAGAGCTACAAGACTACAAGATGAAGACAAATGAAGATGGCTTCGGCAAGGCCCGGTGCCCGGAACATGGCAATTTTCGATGCTTGGTCTCCTCAACTTAGGTGCATCCAGGTGGCGTTATCCGGAGACCATACTCTGCCAGGAAAGCCCGGTTACTTATCAAGATCAGCAGTGGAACTGCGACCGCCCACCTGCAATTGCTGCAACATCAGTTATACAGTAGTTATACATCATATATCATCATATCACCTCGTTGCATGTCCTTGCAATCCTTTCAACTCGTGCTGTTTTCATGAGCAGATGTATAAGTCGTTCTTTGATGAATTTAGGTATAAGAATCATAATGTGTTTGTATGTGCGACAGCATTGGTCGGTTTCAGCAGTAGCCTTCATGCTCAAATTGACCAACGGAAACAGGCATCACTGCAGCTAGGAGACTGTGCAAAGCGCACAAAGAAGACTGGTCGTTCACCACCTACTGCCCAAATATCAACGTGAACTGGACCTTCAAATTGCCAAATTGTGATCCTTGGCTCCGGCAGCTCTGGCAGATCTCTATGAAATGTGTTGCCTTGAGTCTCAAGACCAAGCACAAGTCCTCTGACCAACAGACCCAAATTCTAGTGTTAGTTTATCTCATACATTCCATGTACAATATCTTGTTGCTTCTTGAAAACGACTATATATACAATTAGAATCAGCCACGTCTCCCTGTCACAAATTTGATGACATACTCAAGCAAGGTGAGAAAAGAGTCCATCAGTCCTGAGAGACTCATCGTCTCCTACCCAAACCGCTTAGAGTGCTCTTCATATCTTTGATGTGAACTAATCTGTTGACAGTCTGAAGTGATCCTCCTGTGTGCCAAGTCTTTCCTGCTGTCTTTTCTTGAAAAACTTCTGAACCGCTTTCATTGTTCCAACACGCAAACCTTGACATGCAGTAATATTGTGCACAGGTGCTATGACCCCTCAAGGTCTTTTTGAGCTCTGCCTGTCCAGATTGAGCAAACATCAGACCTGACTCAGCATGGAAAGAGTCTATCTGCTCGCTGTGATTTCAATGCTATCTGCTCTTGCTAAGTCTGCAACCTGTCCATAAAAATCCCAGCTCCAGTACAAACGCCGAGAAAATCAGCAAGATGGCCTCATGTTGGAAAGCCAAACATGGCACTGATCCCAAAAACACGGACCTAGATACTATCTAAATACCTTATCAGCATGTGCATCCCAATTACAATCGGTGCCTGAAAAGTGCTAATAACATCCAACAAACAAATTAAAGCCCAGATATACATATATATATACATAGACATGTGTGGCCTGGGCATTTGCAATATATTTCGTACATATGCACATATGTACATATGTATAAATGTATCTATAATATTATATAGATATATACAGGTAATTGACATTTGTATGGTATATATATATATATTCATATATGTATACACATACATTTTTATGTTTATGTGTATGCATATATTCTTTTATGTCAGACCAGTGTCAGATCATTCGAGTGTCCCTGCGCCATGAGAGCAGCTAGTAGCAGGCGTTTTAGGGAAGAATCCGTACCCTCCAACGGTCATCAAACATGGCTGGGGAATTTCCTAAAAATAGGCATACTAATTTTACTAATGGGAAAATCATCTTTAATGCGAAAATAGTATAAAATAATCATGATTGCTATCAGTAGCTCTGACATAGGATCTGCGGGCAATGGATCCAGGGGTTCAGCCCCCTACTTTCAAGGCGGCCTAATCCAAAAAGTTGAATTCTGTAGCACTTGTGCTTGCGCGTCATTCATTTCGCTGCACAAAGTTGAAAGACATAATGTATAATTACGGCTATCTACATTCTCTTCAATGCTCCTTTATATAAACGTCCTTCTAAACTGCACATGGCCAGTGCTACAGTCAAAGCTCGCACTGGTGGCTCAGCTTGTGCGATGGTATATATTGAGGAAAAACAAACACAAATTACCTCGAGCAAAAGAAGAAAAGCTTTGAGCATGGAAGAAATGCAGCCCTCCACCTCAAATACGGGTCAGAGTGAAACTAAGCGAAGGGTCCCGATGTCCTACATCGAATGCGTAATACTGTAGACGGGAGGCAACTTAAGCTTGGATCAAAATCATATGACATATATCCACTACTACACTGTGCAAGTTCAATTTTAAGTACTCTAGCACACGGTAACTTTTTTGAGCTTTGCTGTCAAGCGGCAGATCCTGCATGATAGCCTATATTCGTCAGGTCACTACTCCATCTTGGAGCAACCCCTGCAAAGAAGGTTCATATCTCCTCTGTGCTCATATAGTGCGACAGCCTTGACCAAGATCTACAAATCGGTGCTGCCACAACGGGCCTCCAACATAGTACGCGAATAAATAGAAGAGAACAGAAACTGCGCTCCAGAGGTAGCAAAGAACCTCAGCGTTTTACGCCCATCCTCAAATCGTAGCAACAGCCTTTGGAGGACAGAACCTATCGAGGTGCAACCAAGAGCAAAAACTACCCTTAACTTTCAAGACCCTTGGATGCCTATGGCGACATGAAACCAAATTCGATAGCCAAACCAGCTGACCCGACCGGTACATTTTCCAAGCCAACAGCCATTCTGAGTGTGGAAGTAGAATTTCTCTGTGTACCATCTGACGAGATGTCAAGAATGTGTGTGTGTGTGATGTGTTTTTTGTGTTTTTTTTCTTCTTGCCTTCTTGTGCTGCCATGTTCGGTCTTTGTTTCTTCTTATACAGGTGCAAAAAAGCGGGATGTTTTCGTTCCACCTACTACAAGAAAACGGCCTGCAGAGAGCCTAGTGCCTGCCTCCCGAGAACATCTTCACAAGGGGTCATAGCTGGCGGTCATAACTCTTATCATTTCACATATTTTGTCGTTGTATGTCTGCATGTCTGTCTGTCTGCCTGTCTGTCTGCCTGTCTGTCTGTCTGTCTGTCCGTCTTTATGTATGTATGCATGCATGTATGTAAGTATATGATACATACATATGCCATATGCACATATTTTTTTTAATATTTATATCTTCGCCGACCCCGGCCGACCGCAAAGGGGAGCGCGTCAGGGGAGAGAGGCAGTTAACGACGACGACGACGACGACGACAACGACGACAACAACAACAACAACAACAACAACAGCAACAACAACAACAACAAGAACGAGAACGAGAACAAGAACAAGAATAGTAGAAAGAGAGATCCAGAAGGGACGTTAGGCCTCGGTACAAATCATTATTGGAAGCGGGATCCGTCCTTCAGTGGCATGGTGTTTCGGTGCGGCGAGGGGTGCGTTTTGGAGGCCTGCACCCTGCCCTGAGTAATTTAGCGGTATTAGACACAGTTCAGGAACAAGGCCGGCAGGCAAATCAGCCAGCAGGATCAGCAAGCGAGGCCAGCAAACAAGAGCAGCAGCAAGCAAGACCAGCATGTTCTCTTTTACGGGGTTCAGAAGTTACGTTAGGGAGTTTTTTGGCGCAATTTTGGAGCTTCTCAGTCCCTCACTGCCATGGGGATTTGCCGCTAGGAGCGGCTCAATTTTTGGGAGCTCTAGCGGCTCTAGCGGTATTAGACACAGTGCAAGAACAAGGCAAATCAGCCAGCAGGATAAGCAAGCGAGGCCAGCAAACAACAGCAGCAAGCAAGACCAGCGCATGTTCATTTTTTACGGGTTTCAGAGGTTTGAAGTTATGTTAGGAAGTTTTTCGGTGCAATTTTGTAGCTTCTCCGTCCCTCACTGCCATGGGGATTTGCCGCTAGGAGCGGTTCGATTTTTGGGAGCTCTAGCGGTATTAGAGACAGTGCAAGAACAAGGCCGCATGTTCTTTTTTACGGGTTTCGGAAATTATGTTAAGGAGATTTTTGGCGCAATTTGGGAGCTTCTCCGTCCCTCACTGCCATGGGGATTTGCAGCTGGGACGGGTTCGGTTTTCTGAGCTGTAGCGGTATTAGACACAGTGCACCAACAAGGCCAACGTTCGGCAATGAACAAAAAACAAAACAACACCAATCGCATGTTGCAAGAAGTACCAGGCCTGCTGCACAATTCTCCTTGCCGCCTTATCGTTTGAACCTTCCCATACCTGGAGCCTAACACAATGGGTGGGACGAGCTTCGTTCCTCTGGGGTCGGCAGGGGGCGGTAGCCGCTAGCCGCTAGCCCCTTAATCCGGCGAGTAGGTGCGTAGCTACTTGCTAGCTTTAGCTACCGGAGGCGCGCCTCTGCCGCCGACCCCCCCGAAATCCTTCACTCTGGTGGTGTTTTCACGTTTTTTGGGGTCCCGCGCGGGGGAAAAAAAAACGATGAAATTACCATATGCTTTTTGGACGTCCATTTTGGGCACTTTTTGGCGGATGTTTGCTGTTTTTTTGTGCTACAACTACAACAACAACAACAAC
>Ga0126342_10015647_pt1 | contig 13282 bp, 13 predicted proteins | sample Cyp1metagenome_FD_92528 | JGI IMG/M metagenome (GOLD analysis project Ga0126342, IMG submission 92528) | Coral microbial communities from Lord Howe Island, Old Settlement Bay, Australia - Cyphastrea 1 metagenome | ecosystem: Host-associated > Invertebrates > Cnidaria > Coral ...
CTACTACTACTACTACTACTACTACTACTACTACTACTTACTACTTACTACTTACTACTTACTACTTACTACTTACTACTTACTACTTACTACTTACTACTTACTACTTACTACTACTACTACAACTACTACGATTACTACAACTACTACAACTACTACAACTACAACATACAACATACAACATAAAGCATACAACATACAACATACAACAACAACAACTACTACTACAACAACTACTACTACTACTACTACAACTACTACAACTACTACAACTACTACAACTACTACAACTACAACATACAACATAAAACATACAACATACAACTACAACTACAACAACAACAACTACTACTACTACTACAACTACTACAACTACTACAACTACTACAACTACTACAACTACAACTACAACATACAACATAAAACATACAACATACAACATACAACTACAACAACAACAACTACTACTACTACAACAACAACAACTACTACTACTACTACAACTACTACAACTACTACAACTACTACAACTACTACAACTACAACATACAACATTGAACATACAACATACAACATAAAACATACAATCACAACTACAACAACAACAACAGGTGCTTCACTGCATCCAAGAGGGGAAAACTAGGTTTCATTCGGATGTTCATCCTAGCAAAATGTGGGGAGGATAGAACAAGTGCAACCTGCTTACTTTTTTCATCGCATGAAATGGGTTGTATGTTATTTCATGGCGATATTCACCAACAACAATTGGCTCAGCCCATCATCAAAATCAGTTTTCGTCATTAGGCATCAGTATTTGATGTGATGCAAAGAAAAAAACATTGAAACTACGGACAGTCTGCCTTTCTGCTGGGAGATGGTTCAACTATTGCATCGGGATCCGGAGGACGATCGTTTTTGTTCCCGTTTAGAATCTTGTCATCAACATCATCCTCAGCCGTGGATCAAACAAGTCCTCATTTGGCACGACCTGGTGGATCGGATTTCAAAACTGAATAAATTAAGATGATGTTAAAGCAAACCAGCTGATCCGCAATCCGCCATGTGATTCATCATATGAAACCGGTCAGGACTCTAAAGGGAGAGGGTCGCAGCAGCTGGTCAAGAGGAAAAACTGTTGTCCTGGCGTTGTATCAACCTGTTCCTAAACATCTTGTAATCATCCTCTGCATGCAGTCAATTCAAACATACAAAATACGTACTGAAAACTCAAAACCACCAAGCAGTTTTGTATTTTGCTCATAATATGAGCAAAATACAAATATCCACATCGCCGGCGGAAAAGCCTCATGGCTTTGGCCAGTTCCGCCGCTCCAAGCAAAAGTTTCGTTTCAGCTGGGTGCGTCTGAAAATCGAGTATACATGGGTATCGTACACTCTCAACTTGCCATTTCAAGATATTTCAAGGGAAATTACTGATTGACTCATGGTCAATCTTTGATAGTCCGCTTGTTTGCTGGTTATGGTTATATTCCATTTATAGCCAGAAACTCAAGGATTAAACTACCCATCCACTTTGTTTCAGCCACAGCTGATTTGGCAGTGGGTCAAAACCTTGTACCCCTGGTGAACATAAAAATAGCTGGTAAATGGATGTTCATCCCTCTAAAAATTGTATTAATAGGTATTGATTCATAGCCATTTTCAGACAGCCATCCCAGACGCTTCCCACTGAGAAGTCGAAGCCACCCAGAGTGTGAAAGTCGGAGGGTCCCTTGGGGATCTCCCTCCACTGGCCAACCATTGCGCCCCATGTCATATGTGTGGTCAATAGATGGAGTTCTTGTTAAATGGACCCATATTAAGGGATGGTCATGCTCCCATAGAAATTGCGGTTAATAATTAATATGGTTTAATGATGTTTAATATTTCCATCATGGTTGGATTCCCATAATGGAATGGATGACACTACCCCATATACCATGTTTTGACCATGGCTCTTAAACACATACGCCTTGAAAGATATGCTACACAGCTGTCTGATAAGATGTTGAAACATGACCACAAACATGGATATCTAATCTTGCAGCCGATTTTTTTCCCGGGTGGTTTCCATGCAAACAATCATTTCCTGGTGAGTCTAGCACAAATAAACACACACACAAACATTATTGTCAGTTGGTGGACTCCTTATTTTCTTTGGAGAAAAACATATGTTTCTTTTATATCCTGTTATCAAGTCTAAATTCATTGCAGCATCCATATCCCGGCTCTAGGTTCGCACATGGCTGGAGGGGGCTTCATCTAGACAATTTTATCTAGACATCCGAAGGTCGATAAAAGCTATCAACAAGCTACAGGATCCATTAGCATGGAACGTGGTTTAGTTTGGATGTTATCTTAAATCGATTTGTCATTATTTCTCGATGCTTTTCAGGTGTACATCAAACAATCAACCCATTCTGAACACAGGATTAAATCCAAAGGTTTCATGGGTACCCTCTGGTAAACTAACATAACTATGGGCAATCACCATTTTTAATGGGAAAACTCACTATAAATGGCCATTTTCAATAGCTATGTTAAATTTCAAGTCCTGCTTCTTAAAAGGACCAGCATTCCATGCACGGAAAAGGACCCGCGCCGTGACTCCGGAGCGTTGGTGCTCTGAAAAGCTCGGCCGCGCTTCATTTTTTGGTGCTCTGAAAAACATCATGTTGGTGTTTTTGGGTCATTTAAACCTCAGATTTTTGGTGTTTTTTTGGTGCTTTTGTTTTCGAATTATCCCCACCACTATTGATTTTGTGATGGGTAATTTAAACTTCTGATTATGTATGGAGAAAACACCCCGTTCAAAAACCATGTGTCAGTCGGGAGCATCGACACAGGTAGATTTGAAAAAACACTATACATTCACACCACGAACCAAATTACTGTAAATTGCCGTACATTCACATTGACAAGTCGACTTTCCATGTACCTACAAAATGAGTATATAAAACTTCCCAACTTCTACAGGTATATTGTATATATATATGTATAATTAAATGATATATATATATATATAAATATTACTATATATATATTATGAGTAGCGGACAAAATTATATGTTAAATCTAATGCCATGCGCAAATTAGGATCGTCCCCTATCAGTTGTGAGGATTTCAGTATTCCTGGAGGCATTACAAATCGGGTATCGGTATATCAACCTCCGAAAGGCCAAGGCGAAGCACGACTAAATTACTGTAGTATTACAATAATTTTGTCGGTTACTCATATATATATGTTTCCCCATAGTTTCCTTACAAAATGATCAATGGATATCAATGGTGGATGTTCCACCTTAGCTGGATGGCGCATGAACATCCCAAACTTTGGGATTGCTGTACTCCCCATGGGATTTATTTCGGGATCCATGAAATGAACAATTAGCGTGTCTTGAGTCTTGAGCTATCCTTTTACTCATCTCCTGTTCATGTGGAAAACATAAACTAACCAACAAGAGAATGATGTGTCCAGAGATGGGAGTTCAGTACTAGCACTAGCAAACAAACTTAATTTTGACATGTTTTGGCACATGCCCATGTACTATAAGTAGCCAAATGTTGTGAAAAAGGATGCAACCAAAATCACTATCATGCGTGTGTCCAATTTGGAGGAACAAAACAAGTAATGTGGTTAAAACAACAATCCACCATCCCCAGAATCAGCACAAATGGGTGCTATAAACCATTCCCATATTATTGTTTTAACATGTTTTAACAACATTAATCCGAAAGGTCCTCACTGGGGAAATCGAATTAGTAGAACTGTGGAAATCTATCAACATCAACCACTGGGGACCTCCATGAGCCAACAGGGATACAAAGTGGATGGTTTCAAAATCCTGCACCAGTTGATCGGCTTTCCACCATCCAAGGTGCTGCAAGATTGAGTTTCCATCCACCGGATTTGTTCAGGCCTTCAGGCCTTGTCCCGTGCAACGCGCAGCCAAGGGGATGGTTACCAATTCGACTCCGGGAGCCACGATGTCTCAAGCTGTATCACTGGAACAGTGTCAAGGGAGTGGACATCGGAACTGGATGACACGTACCCTCTGGTGTCATAGCTGACATTGCTATGGGGGGCCTCAATGAACATCAACAGCTTTATAAGTTTCTATATGTTTCCATAGGTAAATCATCCATACATGGGCATTCCCGGTAAACCTTGAATTTCACAGGACCAATGACCAAGGCGACCAAGGTCAAACACATTGAATTGCCTTTGAATTGGACAAACTCTTGACATTGCGAAAAGAGCTTGCACTTCGCCCCAGGGAAAGATATGGCAACAGCTGAAGCAACATGGTTCTCTTGAGTCATGGGGGATCCCCAAGAAAACCATTGGTTTTTCAATACTTCAATGGTCATGCATGATGTCTGGACGATTTCAGGTACCACCATGACTTAGGAAATGTCCAAATTGATACAACTAAGTCCATTTATGTCCATTCCGTGGCAAACGGCCAGCAATGATATCAAAAACTGTACGGTTTGTTGCGTTGCGATGGGTCAAGGCAACATCACACTCTGGACCTGCAAATTCTGCAAGCACACGCATGAACAAACGGATGCTTGTTCAAACACACCTTCTCTAACCTAAAATGTTTGAAACATTTGAACAAATGCTGAGGAGTTTGACGGACGCGTACATACAAACAGTGATTGGTACAACCTGAGCCCAAACTCAAACGGGTTGTGACTCTTTGCTTTCCATGGAACAAATTTGTCAAGATATATGCTGGATCAGACTCGATCCTCGTTGAAATTCTTTGCAATCGCTTCTGTGGCCAGCACTTAAAACTCAAAAAGGCCCACCAAATCATGCAAGTCACACTTAGTACATACCTGACATACCAAATTCTACCTATAGTAACGCCAAACATGGAAAAACACAAACCTACTAAAATTATTTTCTTCGAGATATCACCACCCTGATCCATTATTGTGACATAGTTTCTGACATACCATCTGGAAAGTCATTATTTGTGGCATATACTTTGACATTCTTTCTGGTATTCTATCTGGCATCTATTCTGACACACCTTCTCGCATATATTCTGACATTCTTTCTGGCATTATATGTGGCAACTCTTCTGACATTCTTTCTCGCATTCTATCTGATACTCTGATACTGATATATCTTCGGACATTCTTTGTGGTCGAGGTCCGGCTGGGATCACTTTCGTCCAGCGGTTGCTGTTCGGGTCCGGCGGGGACCATTGCAATCTAGCGCTTGCAATTGAGGTCCGGCGGGGACCAGTCTGATCCTGGGCTTGCTGTTCGGGTCCGGCGGGGGCCACTGCGATCTAGCGCTTGCAATTGAGGTTCGGCGGGGACCATTGTGATCCCGGGCTTGCTGTTCGGGTCCGGCGAGGACCACTGCGATCACGAGCTTGGAGTTGAGGCCCGGCAGGGACCAGTCTGATCCGGAGCTTGCAGTTGAAGTGGCGGAGGAGGAGGAGGAGGAAGAGGCGGGCGGGACAGCTGACATATATAAAATCTAACAACCCTCACCTGACAGGTAGGGAATAATGGCAAATTGCGTAATTCTACAGTATCTTTTTGGCGGTGCAAAACCCGCTATACTCAAAATGCATGCGTTCTGCCGATAGTCCCAGAGGTGATGTGTGCTTTTTATCTCCGCACATCGCGAATGCCCGAAGGTCAGCACTGTGTGAAAGGAACTGAACCTGAAAAATCAAGGCCCACAGAACTTGCAAATGTTTTGTGTAATGAATCCCCTCAATACGATATAGAACAATTATTGCCACTATTTTAGCCTCGGATTTCACTGTTTGATCTTTTTGGGTATACTTGAATTTACCTTGGCTACTTGGAAATCATCCCAGTTGTCACCAAATTTTCATCAACGAACATGCCACAATGTGAAGACAGTAGATTCCCCCTATTACTGTGATGATCTGTGGTTTCACTAAGGATGGAGACTGAACTATTCTGATGGATCCACATATTTGGATACAGGATGTGTCTGGAAATCAGAGATTTAGCCATAAAGTCTAAAGACTTGCATTTTTTCATCCAGGGGAAATTATAAACCAGAGAACTTGGGGGCACCCTCCTTTCAGACGCACAAATGTGTATCTATAGACTGACAGCTATAGGTCAAGTCATTGAGCAGCCATATATAAATTCTTCGATGCAAAAAATCCATGTGAATCCTAAAAAAGTGGTCTAAAATATGCTTACATTTTGACCCATCCCCATATAAATAAGACTCTTAGAAACTTATCGACATTCTGGAGAATCACTAGGAGGTAGTGGGGAACCTGCCCGGGCTGACTCTATAAAATTTTATTAAATTTTCATCTCTCACAATCTTGGCTGTGGGTCAATTTGTTTGAACCACCAAGATTGGCTGGTTCTATACCAGATTGGATAAGAACCCCAGTTGAGAAATTGAACTGTTTTGAAAGGGATGTGACAGTCGGACAGTGTGACTAGTGACCAGTGACCAGTGATCCATTTTCAAAATGTCCAAACTTTGCCCGTTGCAGTCTTTTTGGGTTTGCAGCAGCACCTGCCCCTTGCCACCTCCATCTCCTACAAGTAGAGTTCGGTGTACTCATTCCTCAGTGTGAGCAGGAGTAAATAATTAAGGGATGGGATGTAACATCTAAAGTGGGGGGAAAACTGGCATATTTCATTCATTTATGTTTTTTTTGGCATAATCAATAACCAAAAATTGAGGGAATGGATGCGCATCAGATTCTTCAAGGGATTCACCCAGTGGATCTCCAAAACCCTGTGGCCATTTGGACTTCCAGCTATGGGCCAAGAGTCTCCGCCTCCACACTCTTTAACCTGATGCTCAAGTCACATGGGTCAGGGTCCCACAAAGAACAACGGAACTTGCGATGTGTCATGGAGTTTCTACAAATCAAATGTTCAACGTTTGCATTTTTTTGTTTTTAATAGAATTTAATTGTCATCGCGAAGCATTGAACGGGAGATGACACGTGCATTAAAACTAGAAGAAACTGCCCATCGGTGAAAATTTATGGTGAGGTTGGGGAGGTGACCAATTTTGAAAGTGGAAGGATATAGTGTATATTAAATATATGTCTAATATATACATATATATATATATGTGCATGTATGTATAAAATACTGCAATATAATAAATCACGTGTATATACCAGATCCCCGACCCCAACTGGTTCAGGAGTAGGGGGGTGGATCCTATTTTTTTTCAAATGTATGAACATCAGGGGGGGGTTGCCCCCCTCACTTTTTGCCAAAAATGTATGGGAACTAGGGGGGGAACCCCTCAAAATGAGGCATGTATGAGTGCCAGATGCGGGAAATGTATTATTGTTAGGGGTATTGAACCTGAAAATGTATGCTTTGTGGGGGGCACAACTGACAAGAGCCAATGGATATATACATATTTTTTTCTAAATGTATGCAAACATGGGGGGTTCTGCACCTCAATCCAGTTGATCTTTTTTTCCTGGGAAACCTACTGAAACCCGTGAATACCAGAAGATCACCTGGGAATACCTGGAGTCACCTAAAAATATTCTGGGCTGAAGACCCCATTCGCTTACGCTTTTTTGGATTTTTTGGAAACGAACGCATGGCTGAAATGTATGCATTGCAGGGGGTACCAACGACTACCTTAGCAAGATGTAAGAAATCAATTTTCCAAAAATAATGTGCTTTTCGTCTACCCAACCCCCCTAAAATACTGTTTCAAAGAAGGGTACTCCCCAGGAAAAAATTGCACATTACCGGGGATCCTGGAAAAACCGAACCCGTAAAATGTATTAAACCAACCCCCAGAATAAAAGATCCTGGGGTGGTTGGATATCCCGACCCATTTAGTTCGGAACCTTAAAAATTAAAGGGTGCCTAATGGTTACCCCCCTTAAGGGGTGCCTAATTGAGACCCGTTTGTACATCCTGGTATATATATATATAGATCGATATGTCCGCGCCCGAGAAACATGTCTCTGACCTTCACGGGTTTCACGAGATTCTCCAAGATCTCAGCGGCCTGGCGAAGCGAAGCGACGCGAAGCGAACTGGAACCACCGTGGATCCCATGGGACTCTGGCCTCGACCCAGCCGTTGGCGCGGGCCAAGTCAATGGCCAAGCGACCCTTAGAGGTGCGTTGCGCGGCGTCGACTCCTGGACGTGGGCTGTGGGGTCTCTCAGATATAAGCTGTTTTTATATATATAATATATATATAATATATATATATATATTTTTATCTTACTATATCTAGACTATATACCATAATATACCATAAACCCGATACAGTAAGAAAACAACTTACCTACAGTAACTGGGGGACACCTTGTGGAAGAGTTTTGTTTTTTACTCAAGATCCTGAGATTTACCTCCAAAAAAACTGCGAACATTTGTTAAAATCTTAAAACAACGAAGACTGTGACTATGATTTACCGATTAGAGACAACTGCTATTTTCCATATAGGTATGTAGCACATTACCGAAGGGAATGATATATCCCCTGTGGATCCTAATACTTCCTGACAAGGCACTTAAACCCCAAATCATAAGCTTATACTCCTTAGAATGTACTCATTGTATCCCAATATATCACTATTAAATGCCATGAAATCATAATTTGTTGTTTGTTATATCCCATTGAACTAGCATGTTGTGGTGGCGAACTCCCCCATGTTTGCTGAATACAAGTGCTCCCAGCGGCGATCCCTCCTGCATCTAAGAGAAGTCGCAGGATCTTGCCTGGGACCAGGAATGGTCATGAATTTCATGGCGTTCCGACTAAGTGAGGTTTCCTTTAGTAACCAGAGATGGGGAGTGAACCAAGAAACACGTAGATTGCAATGGGGATTCAAGCAACATGGTGTGAAACTCTTGAATCTGGAGTCTTCAACTTGATTCAACAACCGAAAATAGGGAGACACGCTCCAATTCGGATTTTGTGTTGTGCCAATATCATCACAAGTCACCCGCCTCAATGATAGTAATTGTGGGCGAAAATTATCCTGTCTGGGAAATCAAAATCAAAACCTATCACTTTTGGTGGTTCCATAGCAATGATTACTTTCTGTACATGTATAGGTAGAGATAGCTATATTTGCATAGCTATAAAACATAAGATATGTGTCAATGTAATATGGTAAATCAGAAAGCACAATAATAAACCTGCCATTTGGGAATACGTACCACCCATCTATGGTAATATCGGGATGGTTTATTTATGTCACTAGGTTTACCGCATTATGTACTGTATTATTGTCAATAAGCACATAAACACATGTGGTTGTATAAAAAAAAAACGTATCTTTTCAAATGACCCAAAATCACGTTATTATCGTTTGTTTACTCTTATCGTTTTCTCAGGTGGTGAGCTCCCTGTACACAAGAAGTGTGAACTTACCGGGATTTCATGGGTGTGTAAGAATCTTTGGTGGAAGATCAAAAAATGTTATCCTGTGGAATCTTCTATATGGATCATGATCATGAAGCATCTCAGCACTTGACTAGCTTTGTGCAACTCCTTTTCTGTGAGATTAGGGCAAGGAGTCCGTGCTTGAGCTAGAGCTGGAAGAGGAACTTGACGACGTGTCCTCCCTGGAGCCGCAAACGTTTATGCTCAACGCCAGTGTTTTGTGCAATTTCCTGACACCCGAGAACTCTCCTTGCACAAGTAGCATACCAGAGTTTTGACCGTGCCTCATAATATGTATATGTATGAGCATCGGTATCGTGTTTTTTACTCTTATCGTTTTCTGGGCCGGCAACGCATTGGCAATGTTAAGGTGCAAGCCAAGCTAACATGAAATGCCTGGGGTTACTATACTATCCCACATTGACATAAATATTGAGGTTTCTAAAAAAGGAGGATCCCCAAGTCATCATGGGTTTCTATACTAAGTCATGGTCAAATGACTTGGATGACTTTGGGGTACTCCCAGTCTAAGAAACCTCCAATAAATCTCATTAATTTCCCAATAACTTCCCATTAATTTCCCGATGAAATCCCATGAATTTCCCATGAATTCCATGAATTTCCCATGAATTCCATGAATTTCCCATGATTTTCCCATGAAATCCCATGAATTTGCCATTTAAAAACTATTGATTTCCCATGAAATCCCAGATCGCGACAAGTCTCCCATGTTTTTCTCACCCAGCCACTATCGCCCTTGGCAGCTGCGACGTGGATCGGATACATCAGCTCTTCGCTTCCTGGAACGGAGCCGGCAACCGATAATAAACCACCCATACGGATTGATGCTTTATAGCACCCTTTTTTGGTAATTTCGGAGATTGTTGTTTATTCCTTTACCAGCATTTTACATATATAATTATATAGAATATGATACTAATATATATATATATCTATAATATAACACTATCATAATATTGCTCTACATCATACTGCACTTAGATGCGTATCCATACTATGCACAAATGGATGTATGAGTGTGATACATGGTGTATAGATTTCTTAATTCAAGTTGCAACTAGATATTCAAACTATAATTCAGAATTCGATGACTCCGAGCTTGTTGCCAAATGCCTTTGCCACTACACAGCCGACACAGCAAATCCTACTGTACTTGTTCTCCAGTCCAAAATGGCATCTTGAAATTCAATCATGATAGTGTCTTCGAGAACCCATAGATCAATTAGAATGTCTTGTTGGCGCTGCTAATCTTCAAACATGGACAAGCAACAAATGCCAATTTCAAACCACTGACCAGCAAAGGTCAATAGCTCAAAAGAAAACATCGCGGTTCGCGGGCCTTTCACCAAATACAAAGTTGAACACAACACTGGAACAGACCGTGAAGAAATACGGTTCTTTGGTCGGCGCTTAAATGTTGCTCAACGTCCCAGAGAACTCGCAATGTATAAAAACCCATGGGCCGTGGCCATTGATGCGCCAGTGTTACGCATGGAGTGATTCGACCACACCTCTGAGGAAAGGCAAACATTTCCTTGGTGCCGATCTTGGGGAGACTCATTTGACATGTCAAGAAATCGGGGAGATCACTTGCGAAAAGGGGGGAAACAAAACATGGGCAGAATACACTTGATTTGATATACAATTCAATTCTTTAAGAGAATTTACGGTACCCACAGTGTCACAGAAACACCTAAAGAATTCCATTCCCATTTGATCTAACCAATAAGTCTGACTTGACCAACAAACAATGGTTGCCAAATGAAACAGTGACGGTTCAGCTAAACAAGTGGAGATTCGCACAAGAAAAACAACATTGATGGTCAAGCCACAGCAATGAAAGGAACACAGATCCCTTGCAATTGTTGCTTCATGAGGTTGTTTGTGATCCAGATTCAGACATTATACTATTTATCCACACAATATATAATATTCACAATGATGGATACCGATCATGATGCCAATCATGTATCATTTCCCCGCATCCCTCACCCAAAAGTGGCTTTCTGAAAACAGGGTTAGCCCATTTCTGCCGTGCCGACGAGTTGGATGCCCAAGGGTCTGCTTGGTCACTCTTGGCTCAAAGGCATCTGGAAATCGATGAAGCGTCAAGAAGTCTTGAAGCCTCGGCGTAGCCGAAAACGACCTTGTCAGATCAGTGAACCAAGTACATCTCTAATGTGATATAAAGTCTATACGTTATATGTATATACATATATATATATATATATATGTATGTATATATGTATATGTATATATATATATATGTATATATATATATATGTAAATATATATGTATATAAATGTATGTATGTATATATATATATATATCAAAAAGTTTGAATCTACCGGTTGACTTGGCTGGCTGTCCAATGAAATTGCCTTTACCAATTTACCTGGTGATATCCTGATAATGTGAAATATACCAAGTCAAGTGCTAAATCTCTTAAAATCCCTGATGGTTTCAACGTTTAAACATATGCGTTTTGCTGGTCTAACTCCTTTCGAGCGGAGGGGCTGCTGTTCTCGCTTCTTCCGGAGTTTTTCCCTCCGGCGCGAGGAGCGCTCCGAGGAGCTTCGCTGCACCTGCAAAGAGCGGTGGAACCGATGGTTCCAGGCACTGGAGCGGTTTTTTGTGGCAACAAAAACATGGTTAAACCCAAAGTCTTGTCAAACTGTGAAACAGTAAAAATGGAAAATCCACATTAATATCACCGTTTATGTGTTTTGAAGGCAGAAAAAAAGTCGCCACGTACAAAACATGAATATCCTCAAGAATCCATCGCAGTCCATCAACAATACGATTGATCATCTGCTGAAGCTCCACCTGGCTCCCCATCGCTCCCTTCACCTGCCTTTCTATTGCTGGCAAACTCATCCTAAGAGAATCTGGGAGAACCGTGCGATCCCCCGAGCCCCCCCGGTCGTACCTACCATGTGGGGCCAGTCATGAGTTGTTGAATGTTCACCTATCGAACTAGAGGCATTTTCCGACCATAAACCCCAGTTGTCCGGTTGTAACAGGCCAACTTACCTTGTGAACTATTTAAGTGTAGACATAATATGAATTTTCCTAATCTCCTGATGACCCTGGGGTAAACTGACACAAATGTGGAACACCAATGGTTTCCTGTGTACATTCATGGTGGATTGTCATGGATTGTCTACATCGATGTTAGTTTACATAAGGTTATACACTTCAGCAAATTAACATATAGCCGTGGACAATGGCCCCACTTATAAATGCTTTACCTGTTCGACATGGTCATTTTCCATAGCAACTGTCAGTTTACCAGAGGGAAAATCCAAGTAGATTCCCATATTCCCATTCTATTTCCATTCCCAGTAAAATCAGAGGCGAAAAACTTCCGTGGTATACCCATCGCTATGCCACGCATCGGTGGAGGTGGAGGAGGATTCAAGCTCCTGCACCAAGCTGAGGCTATGTGCTTCCTTCGCCATGTTTTTTTGCAGTCCTGGATTGGTGCACAGAGGGATGGTCGATCAAGGTGCTGCTGTATCAGTGTATCATGTACCAGTGTATCATATATCATACCGAATACATATGTACACATATCTATGTGTATATATAAACATATCTATATGTATATGATATATATATATATATATATATATATAATATATATATAATACATACGTACAATATATATATATATTTATAATATATATATATACATATACATACATACATACATATATATATATATATATATATATATACATATATATATATATATATATATCTACACATACATATATACATATATACATATATACATATATACATATATACATATATATATATATATATATATATATATATATATATATA
>Ga0126342_10015648_pt1:5000-13281 | contig 13281 bp, 16 predicted proteins | sample Cyp1metagenome_FD_92528 | JGI IMG/M metagenome (GOLD analysis project Ga0126342, IMG submission 92528) | Coral microbial communities from Lord Howe Island, Old Settlement Bay, Australia - Cyphastrea 1 metagenome | ecosystem: Host-associated > Invertebrates > Cnidaria > Coral ...
CCACTATTATTCAATATTTATCTAATTTGAAGCAGCATTTTCTAGACTCAAAACATCTCAAACCGAGTCTGTCACAGTCTACAAAAAGAAAGTCTTCGGCTCTTCCGCTTTCAGTGTCGACATCCGCCTTCAGCATCTCACTGCGCGTGCCCTCCACACCCCGTTTTGCGCGAGCCGTGCGGTGGCGGCTGTATCCGCCCAGGAGCTCGTCAGCACCTGCAAAAAAAGGATCAAAAATGATCATCTTTATACTGCTAGTACTACTGTAGTATGTGCCACATTTAGTCACATCCATAGTCTGTCCTCGTGGATACAACTCATGCCACACAATAGCTGACAGAGAAAGGCTTATGTATTGTAACAATCCTGCCAGAATCAGTTTGATGTCTAGACTCTAGACTAATGTGGAGTGTGCGGTTGGTGGCCTGTGCCAATCAATAAGACCCTGCAAGTTGCACGCATCGCAGCAGCCTGCCAAACGTCTCATCAACAAACTCTTGGAAACCAGGGTCCAGGATGGTCCACAGATTGTCATGTTCTGCCAGCTCTGCAGTTGAGTGTTGGCGGCTGAACGCATTTGAACTGTACCTCGTGACCAGCGCAACGTTCAGCACTGAGATCCATTCCGCATTCCTGAAGGGTGAGAAATTGACCAGCTGAGACCGCATGAAAGAGATGTTCGGAGAAGCTGGGAGTTTCAGTTGTAAAAAAAAACTCGTGTCGCTCGACAAATCACTGGTTTGTGCATGTTTGTTCTCTGGCAGGCCCGGGTGGCTCGCATTCGTCATGACAACTGGCCGTAACTGGCCTCCTGCTCATGCTCTGGAGTTTGTTCGGTGCCTTCCCCCACCGAGTCCCCCATCGCTCGTCTCCCTAAGGAAAAGTTGGCAAACTCCACAAAAGGACGTGCAATGTAGCCGCCCTTTTTACTTGATCCAAGATGATCCAAGTATATCTGCAAAGCCGTTTCAGAATGTCAGAAACCTTGAAAATTTTGAAAACATTTGAAAACCGTGCAAACTTTGCTTCACGCCTGGAACTACCTTGACCTTGTGGACAGGACACCATTCACTTGGCTCGCCAGCAGCCTCATTCCGATGGACTGGCTTCAGTATGCTTCATCTGCTGGATGTCTCTATCTGATTCACTGTGGATATGTACCACTTTTTACTACTTGAATCTATTTGATATCCACCGGGATTGGCAATGCCATTTCTTCCCCTCTTGAAATCTGCAGAAAGGGGCCTTCCGCAACTTGCGGCAGCAAAGCTTGCACGATAAATGAGGGCAACCTCAAGCAGCGATCAAATGATTCAAACAGGTTTAAGAGGGTTCGACAGTGGGTTTCTTGTGTGACGTCTATTAGTTTGTGCATAGACAGGGATTTCTTCTGCCCAAATGTGTCGTTCCGTCTCCGAGCAAGTGGCCGGGCTTGGCTGGCAACACACAGCTGGCACAACTCACTTTCTCCGCGGGACCTGCGATGCGTTGCATCGTTTCATGCTCAAAAAATGTGCCCTTGGGGATCCTTTAAAGAAGCGAAACACAGAAACACGCCTAGAACACAGCCAAAACACAATAAAAGATTGTAAAAGCACATGCCATCCACGCACTAAATTGGCGATGAATATATATATATATATATGTATATATATATAATATCTCATGAGATGAGAACTGAAGCGACAAATCAAACGCTTCAAGAAAGGAGTTCAAAGGGTCTCTTAGACGGTCTCTTTGCTTTGGATATTGTAGCGCTGGAAAGAAGACACTTGGATTTCAGTAAAGCACACACAAGCCTTGCAGAAGCATCTTAGAGGCAATACTGAAACTACGCAATGAACAAAAACATAACTGGCTGTGTGACCTGGGCTGATGGTTAGTCGCTTTTGCGTCTCCAGTTGGAGTGGGGCTGCAGCAGATGGTGTCCACCAAGGTGCTCTGATGAAGTCAGGCGAGCAAGGCAAACCGTGACCTTCGCAATTTGAGATTTTCTCGAAAGAAAAAAGCAAAGCATTTCTATCCGGTTCTATTAAGCTGCACTGTAGCTGAGCTAAGGCTGAGTTTTGCTGATCTTTTTTGCATTGGCCAACTCTAGCTCTTGTCGTCTCGTGTCAACTTGCTCATGGTCCGAGCCAAACCACCCCATAGCACCCCCAAACAACGCTCATAAGCTGCCTCTTGTTGTTAAGATCTGCAAAGCATTGCATGCATTCACTCTGAATTCACATCAATTGGCAACATTGAATTTATTGCAAAAAAAAACAGAGACACCTTGAGACAACGTAACGCAGAGATATGACTCATTGCCTCTTGCAGCAAACCAAAGGGCCGCTGCAATGTTGAAGTCCAAATGAGTTGCCTGACCGCAGACGCAAATGCCACAGCTACGGCAGCTGTCCCACTGTGTTGAACATGCACTTTCCATCACTTTCCTTCTTTCCAAGCAAACTTCGCCGAACCCAAACGGCCACCGTCTCATTAGCAATATCCAATTTGGATTGGATTAGATCAATTGGATCTAGATTATTAATTGTTCTTCTACTGTGCGCTGCTCATGATCTACCCTACAATGTGGACGCTTGTGTTCACATGATGGAAATCAGCAAAACGAAACGGTGAGTTTGATCCGGTATGATTATATTCATTGTGGACTTTGACAAAACATATTTACGTCGTAAGTACGACAGCCGAATGCAAAGCAACCTGGGCCACTTCGGAGCTACGTTACGCTGGCAAACTCACAAACTGACTGGAAGAGGCTTCAGCGTTTCATGGCCACACATCATTGCTTTCAGGCGTAATTTCACACAAAATAGGAAAAATAGACTGGAAATGACCGGAACACTAATGGATTGCATGCTAGCTTGAAGTCTTGAAATGCCACCGCTGCCACCACTTCCCAATCCATAGCCTTGGGACCCAGCAGCCGGCAAATGGACATCTCTTCTTCCAGAACTTCTTGTTGGGAGACATCACAAAGCACCTTGGCTCGTTGCATTAGAAGTCATCAGATTCCATTCCAAATACGAAGCGATCAATAGATTCCGGAAAAAACCTGAAATACAATTGAGGGATATGCAGGGAGTCTCAGGCCTCGTTTTCTGTCCGCATCTCCACATTGCGTTAAACAATGTCAATGCTGCACAAAGATGCAAGAAGGATAAAAGATGATGATAAAAGGATATAAAAGGTGTCCTTGAAAGGGTCCAGGCGTGCTGCTTCCAATCAGTGGCTCATGCTTCCGTGGCACACGCGGTGCTTGGGGCACGTCTGACACTATTCATTTGGTTTTCTGTCTTTGGGCTTTCTGCATTGTAACTGAAAGAGGGGCTTCTCCGACCTCTAGAATACTCTACAACAAAAATACCCTTACAGAAGAAAAGTTGTTTGCAAGAGTGAGCAATGATGTGTAAGACTGTTGTAATGCTTCTTTTGCAAGTTCTGTGAGAGCATTCAATGAGGGTAGTGTGAAAGGTGTTGCTGAGATGCGTTCTGGAAGGGTGTTGCAAGATGAGGGTGTTGTAAGAAGAAGAGGGTCCTGCAAGAGATTTGAAAAACAGCCTTCCAGAAGAGTGCAGCAGGATGCACCAGGAGTACATTCCACACTACGAGTGTTGCAAAGGAGTATTCTACAATGATGCAGTGGAAGCGTGTTATACAAGAGTTGTTTGCGAGATTTTGCAAAAGTGTTGTAGAGGAGGCTCCTTCATACCAACGTTTACACAACCAGTTTTGTTGGCCTCTGCGAAACTGTTGCCCTCGGACTGCTGGATGTGTTTCTCCCTGCAGAATCCGTAATTTGCATAGATTTAGAAGACGCACATGTGTTGTATGCGTCACAGTGTTGCAATTCAAATTTTGACAAAATGTATCTCAACAAAAAAACACTCGTCAAGCACCGAGCAGGTCTGAAGCAGGGGAAGCTGAACCACGAACGAAGTCAACCAAGCCCCCTGCTAAACGAAAGCGCTCTGGGCCGTACTGCCTCAGAAGATCCTGAAGTGTAAGGCTGAGGGGACACAGAATCCATTTGCAGACTGCGTCAGACTGAGTGACCTGCATGGACTGTTTTGCTTTTTGACCCAAGGAAATCGCATAAAACATCAATTGATTATCATGTGTCATGATGATCAATGATTTTTACATAACGAAGGGCGTTTGCTGATGCAGGTTGAGCAATGGCAGTCCTCGAAACTGCAGAGTGCGGTGAGCCTGTCAGGCGCTCGACTATCGAAGGCCACCTCCAACGCAATGACGTTGAAACTTTGACAGTATGACAGGAGCATGACAGGAACTTGAAGCGCGAACGGCAAACGGCAGGATGATGACCGAAGCGGAAAAAAAATATTTAAAAAACGAGAACATAAAGAAACATTGAAAGAAACTGCATCTCTTTCTGCATCTGAGCCAATGAACGTTGATCAACTCGATGGTCTCGTTGGGTAAGGCCTGTCAACTGCAGCAAGACTTCGTCTATGAGTGGCAAGTCGCAGTGTGTTTGATGTACCCAGAGGTTCATGACTGAAAAGTTGCAATACTCAAGATGTGCTCCCTGAGGCCATTCATATGGCATACTGTATCATACACTAAACCAGTTTTTTTGACGATTTTCCGGCCAGCGGTGCTAGATTCTCCACGTAACTTGACCATTTTCATCGGAATGTGCTTCCCTTTCAGGAACGGCTCCTCTGCAAGGAATCAATAAGCATCCTGAAAAAGTAGAACGCGCAGCTATCATGATCTGTTGCTTCATGACCTGTTATATCCTGTTATAACATATGACATAAGAATTCCGTCTAAACAGCATACATAAATTATCATAAATTACGATTGATATTGTGTTCCAGTGATTCCAGTGTTTTCCGCACCCAGTGTGCAACATCTTGCCTCTGCTGCCAAAGCTGCCAGGACCGTTGAGTCGAGGCCGCCAGAGAAGAGCAAACCAACCGTCGCTGCCGCTCCGGTTGCACCACCTAAGGCTCAGCTCCTACAGAACATCCATTGGTATGTTCTTGAACTATTTTTGAACTATGTTCTTACATTATCTTACATTATGTTCTTAATGTATACCACATGCTTAATATATATATATATACTATATACTATATATATACTATATACTTCATTATATGTTCGTTGATGTTCATCATCTACCATAGACCTTGATTTGGGAAGCTGACCAGAACCAGATAGTACTGTTCCAGGATTGCCGGTGCATGCCTGGGTCAAGTTCTGCTGAAATTCCTGATAAAAAAAATATACAGCAAAAATGCACGTGAAAGGCTACGTGTGCTTTCCCATTCCTGGTGCCGTTTGTTGCAATGCCATAGTCTTATACTGTCTTATATAGTCTTGGTATTGGATGTATTGGTAGCAGTGGTCGCAGCGGTAGAAGCTCAATTTTTCAATACTTGTATATTAACGTAGGTTCATGCGTTCCCCTTCAGCCTGATGATCTGTTTTACTGGGCTCGGCTGAGCTCTACTGGGCTCTACCTTTGCTTCCACCAGCTGTTCGCCAGAAACCCATGCCCAATGAAGTGCTGCGGTGCACCTGCAACATGCTGCACTCGTCGTGCTACTGCTTCTGTGAGCAACTGCCCAAAGACCAGCGGCAATTCTTTGCTTGCGTTGCTGCTCTGAGTGTCCTGTGCCCACCACCTTGAAGAGCACAAAATGATACAAGATGCAGCAAAATCCGAATGAAAGCTGATTTCGGGATTTTGAATTCAATTCAAACATGATCAGCCATACAAATTCAGGAAGCGGTTGCATGGCTGCTCACACAAGTTTGCAATGTGAGGGATCCAAAAGTTGGGAATTGAGCCGTTGTTGTCAGTTGCCACAACTACAGTAGGAGTCCCGACCAAGGCTGTGCAAATGGTGCTTGCTCTTGCCAGGGAAAGCGTCGCACTGCATGCCCCACCAAGTCGAAAACAAACAGGCCATCGACTGGCAGCCTTCAGTCAAAACTGGCAAAACTCGGTATGTCAATACTTTGACAAATCTCGGTATGTCAAAACTGTCAAACTGAATCGAATTTCATTAATTGCGCAGCCAGCCAAGAAGATTTTTTGGGTCGTCTTTGCCAAGGGCATCCAAGGACCAGGAATATCAGCAAGTATCAACAAGTATTTGTTTGCTTAAGGTCTTCATAGGAAGTTCGTCCTGTCAGCAAGCCTGGTCAAGAGTCAAGCGTCTCCTGCCATGCTCCAGAACCAACAGAAGCGACTCCGGCACCAGAGGCAGTTCTTGCTGCAAGCAGAGAACGACGGCCCAAACGGTCCCGTGCAACAAAGAGCCTTAGTCTCAGATTAGTCTCACTGTTTTGCTGTCAAGATCTGTCAAGTGTCCAGCTATGTCCAGCTCTTGTTCTAGGCACCACCAAACTTAGCGCAACTTAGCAGTCAAAGCTTCACAGATGACAATGATGACAAAAGACAAAACTGAACGAAGGCTTAGTCGGCTTAGTCATGTTGCATCGCCAAAACACAAATAAATCACCTTCAAGCGTGTACCAGAGCAAAATCACCTTCGGAACTTCGATAGAGTGTCTGATGTGTCTAGCTTAGGAAACTTTCAAACCATGCAGTGCAACTCGTGGGAGAAATCAGTTTCAAAATCCCGCTGAAAATGCTGTTTCTGGTCTGTTTCTGGGCCAAGCTGCGCTTGACACTTTGGGCTCCAGAACGCCAAGGCAAATGGTCCATGCACAGTCTCCAGCATGCTCCGAAGGGCCACAGCCACAGGTTCAAAGGAACCGGCCCCACTGCAAAGTTCAACGAGAAATTGAACGCAGGACAAAAAAAAAGGAAAAGTGAACTGAACAGAATCAGTTTTTGAGCTCGCTCCTGAACTTAGAACTGCTTTTGGAGGACTTTGCTGCCAGTTCAAGTCTGCAACATGCATTATGTGTGCATTTGCATATTTATTTGTAATACACACATATAATCATATATATATACTGTACAATATGTACAGTACATATTTGTCTCTAATATATATATATACAATATGTACATATGTGGAGGGTTCCTAAAATGGAGGATCCCCAAGTCACCATAGGTTTCAATACTAAAATGGTATAACTTTGGATGATATCTTAGGAAACCCTCAAGAGCGATTCAGAGACAACATTAAATTACAGTATATTAAAGATTATTAAAGTATGTTGAATTGCTCTTGAGAGAGAGCTCTGCCATTCTTTACCTATGATTGATGTGTGGACCATTTTAGGCCCAAACTGCAAAGATCTGCTCTGCCTCTTGGCATCGCATAGTGCCAGCTGCTCTGCAAGCCAACAGGTGTCGCTGCTGCTCAAGAGCGGACCTGTCGGATTGTCAGACTGTCCTAGACCCACAAGAGCACCAAATTAGCTAAAAACTGCCAAGAACGTCCAAGCACCACAACTTGCAGCATCCATCCGTTGAACTCCATTCAGCAGCACATTTGAATGGACCTGTTTTCGTTTTCAGAGACAGTTGCGGAAAATAATGGATTCAAGAATTGTCACTGTGTGTAGGGTGCATCTGCCACCTTGGGTCGCTTTGGAGGTCTCGTAGATCTCTCCGTTGAAGAGTAAACGGCCACCCTGACTCAAGGCACAAACAGGCATAGGCATAGTGTTCTCATGTCTGCGTATCATGCTCTTATCATGTTCATTCATTTCAATAATTGTCTATCTTTCTCATCTTGGTCCATTTTGAGAGGCAGGGAGGAGGGGCGCGAACCAGAAAAACATACAGGGTCTAGAATTCCAACAAAAGCGTAACATCAAGAGCGTATTAAAGTTACTTGAAGAAGTGCAGAACGTGACATCAAGAGCATGTTAGAAGTTATTTGAAGAAGTGCAGAGCGTAACATCAAGAGCGTGTTAGAAGTTGCTTGAAGAAGTGCAGAGCGTAACATCAAGAGCGTATTAAAGTTACTTGAAGAAGTGCAGAGCGTAACATCAAGAGTGTGTTAGAAGTTATTTGAAGAAGTGCAGAGCGTAACATCAAGAGCGTGTTAGAAGTTGCTTGAAGAAGTGCAGAGCGTAACATCAAGAGCGTGTTAGAAGTTACTTGAAAAAGTGCAGAGCGTAACATCAAGAGCGTGTTAGAAGTTACTTGAAAAAGTGCAGAGCGTAACGTCAAGAGCGTGTTAGAAGTTACTTGAAGAAGTGCAGAGCGTAACATCAAGAGCGTGTTAGAAGTTACTTGAAGAAGTGCAGAGCGTAACATCAAGAGCGTGTTAGAAGTTACTTGAAGAAGTGCAGAGCGTAACATCAAGAGCGTGTT
>Ga0126342_10015649_pt1 | contig 13280 bp, 10 predicted proteins | sample Cyp1metagenome_FD_92528 | JGI IMG/M metagenome (GOLD analysis project Ga0126342, IMG submission 92528) | Coral microbial communities from Lord Howe Island, Old Settlement Bay, Australia - Cyphastrea 1 metagenome | ecosystem: Host-associated > Invertebrates > Cnidaria > Coral ...
CTGCAGTTCCAACCAATCCAGAAAACTTCCCAGCACCAGTTGTTGTAGCTCCCCCCACTTCTGACCATGAGGAACTGGAACCCTGTTGACTTTGCAGCTTTTTCAGCCTATCAATCTCTTCCATCAACCGCGCATTTTGATTTCTCAAGTGGTCCACTATCTCCATTTCTAAATCCCTTTGAAGGCCACCAGGAGACGACTCACCAATTGCAGACCTTTTCACCCGGCCCGCATCACGCGTCCTCTCCTCCTCGACGGATGGCATCACGCCTTCCGTCTGAGCTCCCTTCACAGGCACTGCTGACTCTGGCTCCATGGTTCTCCAGTTGCTGGGCGGCGTGAGGAAAACCCCTCTACCAACACCAATGGTTTGAACACCTCGGCCTTTCCCTGGTCTGTCTCCAGTGGGCCTATCCCATTGATTTGGTACCACCCCTTCTCCATCAAAAACCACATTTCCAGATTCCACAACAGGCGTTGGGGGAAGCTGTCTTGGACGTGCAGCCCTAACCGTCATGTTTTCCTTGACCCTCTCAGAATACCAAGGGTTGATTTGAACCACATCACCATTTTGCCCAGCCCCAAACGATCCCTCCACCGGCACAGAGCGGGACCGTTCCATCCAGGGCACAGCAACAAAAAGGAAAAAAAACGCAGGGTCACAAGGTTGGGCTCATAACCCTCTTGAAACCCAGGGCAAACATCCCTTTCTTTTGTACCAAAATGCCTTCAAGTATATACGAATGGTGTCTGATTGCACGGACCTAGAAATGGGATGTCGATCCACCTCAGGCACGTATTGTTCGGGGGGGGCGGTGCTAATTGTGATGGAGTTAACATTCTTATTTTAGTGAGCATGTAATGCTATTTGGCTATGCGAATATATGTCTGATACTTCGATATTCTGGTCTCAGTTCCTTGAATTCGTCATGATCACCCAAACCAAAAACAAACAAAAGACAAAAACAATGAGAAAACAAACACAACAAAAACACGCGCAAAAAGAGCCATGTCTCCACAAGTATATACTCGTAACTTCCTACATCACAACCCTGGTACACCGACCAAAGACATGTTCAGGATCAGTTGCTTCCCAATATCTACTGGAATTGGTGGACGACTGACCTTCCAGTTTGCAGCAAAAGCCAAGAGAAACGAGAATGGCTTTTCACCAGCACCAGCAGCACCAGCAGCACCAGCATCACCACCACCACCGCGGCAGCAAGGTTTGGGAACGGATGCTATTTGATGATCATATGAATTTCACACAGGGATTCGGCTACGCTATCATATCTATCATTGAATGTTCATATGCACCCGTGCACGTGTACGATAGTACTGGATGTTCACACGCACGTGCACACATACGTGATGCTGAGCTCACCTCAATGTATTTGTGCAAGTTTGTGTCCGCGGCCAGGGAAAACAGATGTTCTTAGCACGGCTTTCCAGAACCTGTTTACGCTGGCTCGGGTCATCCCCCGCGCCGATGCCCATATAGAACCCTTTCGCACACAAAGTCATTTCTTGTTGAACTTCACCCAGCTTTAAGCATTTTACCAGCCAGTCACAGCATTCTTTAGTTGACCCATTAAAGAACCCCTTTTCGTTCTGTTATGATAGGGGGTTGTGTTGTCTGGCCATGCAAGGTTTTTACATCACATAGAAGGCGTCTTTGCCCACCAACCAGTATGGCATGCTGGGGAAAGTTTCATGGCTCAGTTGTTTCCCCTTTGTCGGTTTGTGGACCCCACTAGTTGTGGGTATATCTACCACAAACAATCGTCAGCCGAACTAAACCAGCTTAGCTAATGTTTTGGGTGCCATTTGATAGGCAAGTCATGTTCAGTCCTTTAGTCCTTCTTAATGATTTTTCACTTTTCGTACCCCTATAAATACCCAAACCTCCCATCAAAAATCACCATTTTTGTGGAGGTTCCACCTCGCTTTTTGCAGGACGGAGCTGCATAGTGACTACATCCAACTTTTCGAGCGCCAGCTGAAGAGTGTAGTGCAGGTGCCGCGTTGGTGTGAAAAAATCCGAGGGATTCATCAGTACTTGGATGATGCACTTATGAAAGGTATGGCCCATTTTCATAGTGGGAACACATTCCAGGAATACAATGGGAACACCCAGCAATAATGCAAATATCATCACAAGAAGTTTAGTTAGAAACTTCCGAGTTACGGACAATGGTCATGTTTAGCATTCATACCATCATGCCTCCCACATCATCATGTCAGCCGGGAGCGTCTGACGGGTGAAAGCGCTCTCGTGTGCGAAACCCCGTCTTTTTTCCCGCAGTGTGGCTCCTGGGGTCTCTGTTTCTGCGGTTTCGCGGCTCGATCCAGGAAAGTTTTCGACAAAAAGTGCACAGGACGTAGCAAGATGTAGCAAGAGATCGATTTGCATTTCAAACTTGCAAAAAGAATGGCGGGATCGGAGCACTTTTGGAAGGTCAGGTCAGAAAAATGTGCACGATGTAGAGAGGCCTTTTGGAAGATGAGGTCGTCAAAATGTGCACCAAACTGTAGCGAGAGCTTGATTTCACAGAGCAAATCGAAAAAAACATGCCATGCGCGGAGTAGCACGGAATCGTCCCCAGTGTCGGCGCCAACAGCGTTGGTCGATTTGGTGCGACGCTCCTGCTGTGCGGGTTTGCAACATGTGACAAAACGTATTGGCACGGCTGTGCGCAGGAAAGCATGAGTGATGCTGCGAAGCTCCTGCTATCCTGTGCGGGAGCGCGTGGAGGTTGCTACAAACGCAGGTAGCAGCTTGCCACGTTTGCGCTATGCGGGAGCGCAGCTGGACCTTGCAAAATGCACCGTGCTGGCTGCGCGGAGAGGAGAATTGAGTTGCAGAAGCTACAGCAGAGGTGGCTGGGACTCAGAGAGAAGAAGTAGCTGACGAGAGAAGAGGTGCCTCAGCGAACAGGTCTCTCATCAGTGAAGCCCTAGCCTCTAGCCCAACAAAGAGAAAGTAGCTCACTCATTGATCCGTTCGATCGTTCGGTTGGCCGGTCGGTCGGTCGGTCGTTCGGTCGTTCGGTCGTTCGTTGGTTCGTTGGTTCGTTGGTTCGTTGGTTCAGTTTTACTTTGTGCGTTGGTTCCTTGGTTCGTTGGTTGGTTGGCTCGTTCGTTCATTTGTTCGCTCGTCGTTGCTTCATTGATTCATCGGGTCACTGATTTATTTGATTTATTGGTTCATTAGTTCGTTGTTTCATTGGTTAATTAATTGATTGATTCGTTGGTTGGTTCATTGATTCACTGGTTCGATGATTCGTTGCTTCGCTGAGTCCTTGACCTATTGATTCACTGATGCATTGCTTCATTTATTCAGTGATTGACTCAATCATTCATTAATTGAACTAATTGGGTGATTCACTGATTCATTGGTTCCTGGGCTCATTTCTTCAGTGACCCGTTAATTCACGGATTCGTTGATGTATTTGTTCATTGATTCGATGATTCATTGGTTCCTTGATTCGTTGATTCATTGGATCAATGATTGACGGATTCATTGAATGGTTTTTTGATTCCTTGATTCACCGATTCTGTGATTCGTTCATTGTTTCACTGACTCGTTTGATTCATTGATTCATTGACTCCTTGTTCCTTAGACTCATTGATTCATCGTTTTTTTTGGTTCATTGTTTTTTGATTCAGTGATTCAGTGTTTGTGATTCACTGATTCATTGATTCACTGATTCATCGATTCATTGGTTCTTTCAATCAGTTGTGCATGTTTTTTTTTCATGTCCTTTCGTTGGCATCTCAACAACCATTTGCTCGTTCGTTTATGCACCTCACAGCTTGAACTCTGCGTCTCAAACACCTTCTATATAGGCAATTGATTTCCATATAACTGGTGTATTTTTTTCGAATCTTCCGCCCCGGCGCGAGCCCGGCATTCCCTGGTAGGACATAGGGAATATGTAGCCAACTTAAAATGATATTTGGGGCTCGTCTGAAAATGGTGCATACCCGCCATGAAATAGCCGCTTTCGGTATTTTAAGGGGGGAAATAAAATTATTATATATTATTAAACAACGGGATGGATAGGTCAGACGCCCACATATTTGACGCAAGCCTTCAGAAGTATCATGGCAGTTAGTTAAAAGCATACCCTATATTTTTTCAATGGTCATCACCTTCTTTCCCCCAACATTCGAGGTCAACGCTTGATTTATTGATGCCCCAAAACGCTCGAACACCCGGAGGAAGGGGATGGACGAATATGGTAGATTTACAGCCCCAATGTCAATTTTGATCCAGGTGCTGGTTTCAAAAAAAAATCAAATGTTTTTCACCACCTGCCAAGTGGGGGTCTCTAGATTTAAACAATTGCAACTCCTCCATCTTCTCTTCCTCTTCTTCCGTGGGTTCTTCCTCCTCTCCCCCTCCTTCTGCCGGCTCGATGGACCTGGAGCTCACAGCAAGTGCCAGAAACTCATCGAAATAGATGCAACTGGGGCACGCACGGACCTGAACCCTATCGCGAGCTCTATCATTTCACAATTTTTCCAAACCTGAAACCCTCCCCAACCTTGGCAGGCCTCCACAAGTGGGATGCTCCACACCTGGAACTTTCCAATGGATTCGTTGAAAATCCGACAATAAAAATATACACCGTTTTTTTTAAATATATATATATATATATATAATTTTTTTTTTCTCTCTCTCTCTCTTTCTTTCTTTCTTTCTTTCTTTCTTTCTCTCCCTCTCTCTCTCTCTCTCTCCCTCTCTCTCTCTCTCTTTATGTACTTATACATAAATAAATAAGGTAAATAACTTCACATCTAGATAGATAAACAGATAGATGGATAGATGCCGAAAAGTGGACAACGCTTTGTTTCTTCCTTAGCAGGGTTCTCCTTTAGCAGCGACACGGCCAGGAGGAAGGTTTCAGCGACTTGCCTCAACGGTTCGTCGTTAGGGGACAGCTGCTGGGAACATCGGTGTGGGCTGATTTCAACTACTTCCTTCGAGTGATCCCCACCCTGACGCACTATTCTGACATAGTTTCTGACATACCATCTGGAAGTATCTACGGCATTTATGTTCTGACATTCTTCCTGGCGTGTAGTCTGACATTCTATCTGACATACTATCTGGCATCTATTCTGCAATACTTTCTGGCATATAATTTTCTGACATTCTTTCTGGCATTCTACTTGTGTATTCTGATATTCTGTTTGGCATTCTATCTGGCAACCTGTTTGGCATTCTCTCTGGCATTCTCTCTAGCATGTGTTCGGGTACAGGCGTGGCCCACTGCATCCGGAGTTCGCGATAGTTCGGGCCCAGGCTTGGCCCACTACATCCGGAGCTTTCGCACGCCAGGAGCAAAGGAGGGAAGTAGGAGTAGGAGGAAGAGTAGGCGGAAGAAGAAGAGGAGGAGGAGAAAGAGAAGTTGCACCTTTGTTCAAATCTAGAGACCCTCACCATTTTAACACACAATTGGATTTCCAAATGGCCCTATTTCAGACCTCACCACAGATGATGTTGAAAAAAATGGGAAAACTATGGCCCAAATGACCAAATTAATTTGGTTTAGGACTTTTCTGATTTTCCCAGATCATTTCTACTGACCAAATTATATGGGTTGTTAGCAAGCGTTGTTCCATGAATCTTTGGTTATCCCCCATTTCCAGACATACCCATCAGACTGTTATCTCCGATTTCTGTGGATTTTATCAACAAACCTTTATTTGGATAATTCAATCATATCTAATCATTCAATTTTCATCAAGTTTCGACTATTTGCAGGTGAACAGTGGCTATTGGGACCATCAGCAAATATCTACAGTAGATCATTGAACCTTGGGAATAGAGGAGATATACATGGGGGGTTCCTAAGTTATGGGGGTACCCCAAGCTCGCTGGATGGTTTATTTCATGGAAAATCCCAATCTAAAAATGGATATAAATCATATAGGGGTACCCCCATGACTTAGGAAACCTCGATGTGCATATAATATGGATGGAATATAACATGTTAGTGATGATTTTTGACATGTCTAGATTTAATGGAAACCACCATCTATTTACCCCGAGGTTTACACGACTTCCACCAGCACTTGTCCGATCTCTCCGAGGCGATGGGCGTGGGGAACAAAAAAACAGTGGTGGGATACATCATGATATCCATGGTGAATTTGTATTGGAATCATCCATTAGATATGTTTTTTCATTAGTTGTTTTATCTAATGGATATTATATATGTTTATCATACTGGAATACTATGGAACACTTATATAAAACAACTCAATATGATGCACCCCCTGCAGCAAAACTAAGAACATCGCCATGAACATCTGAGAATCCACGACGTGTTTCCTCTTCGGTTTTGTGATCTACAAATGATGGACATGCCATATGACAAGGGCTTGAAAAACCATCAACAATATATATATATAGTGATACAGTTGATACAATACAGTGACAATACACTTTGGATATCTTGGATATCTTGGATGCCCAGTTGGTAAAATTGCTAATAACATGTAATGACCATATACACTTAGAAAATCTACTAATCTACTAAGTAGGTATTTTTTGGGCTGATCAGTAACTGAGATGCACCTCCAAGCAGCGTGAACTTTTTCCATGGTTTCCTTCGGAAAACCATCTACGAATATTTTAGGATTTTTCTTGGAGGTTTCTTGGAGTTTTCTACAAAATCATTTAACAATATTTTTTTTTTAAAAAAATAGGTGTTTTCTTCATTACTTTCAAGTTTTCCAAGCATCCATTTTATCCAAGAAAAAAATACATAAATACATGCAAGTGCCCCCAGTGCCATAACAGTTTCATGATCAGCATTCCGTTGGGGCACCACCTGGAGTCGAAACCCATGGAAGATGGGATGCAGAAATCCAGAATAGAAGCCATAGGATACAGATTCTTGGTGATATGACTGGATTCTTGGTGATACGTGGGTGGTATGTCCCTAATTTTGCTTCGTAATTTGGTGAACAATCAACGATATTTTTGGTGGTCAATGCCAGACAGCCCTAAAAGTTGCTGGTGATATCCCCCAATCGTTGCGGTAAACGTTGGTGGTTTGGTTGAACGGTTGAACCCCTCGACTTTTGCTGTGGTATTCACTCTGGCCATGCTTACCTATGACTGGGGATGGTAGGCGTCGCAGCCATAACCATGGTGACTTGGGGATGGATTGATTGGTTTGGTCGACGAAAGTCAGACATTGTTTCATTTCTGTTGGTAGTCTTCAATCTTAGGTATCTGCTTGTAATCGAGATACCTATTGTTGGTGAGTCAACTCCACTGTTCTTCTTGCTTGAATCCAAATTTGTGGTGAAATCCAACAATATGTTGGATGAAGCGTGCAAGAATCCACAAACAAATCCTTGAATATATCCCTAGCATTAAACAAAACACGTAAGATTTCCCCAAATCTCTGGTGTTTCCATGGTAAAATCTATAGCTTTTTTTTCTATCCTCCCAGGCGGCTCGGACGCGAACTTCCGAAGACTTCCTTCCAGGTCAGGTTTAGGTTCCCTTGGGAAACTCGTTGGTAAAACTGGTGATATCATTGATGAAACAATGGTTTTACTATGGTAAAGAATGGTTAATCTATGGTTAATCTATGGTTTTCATAATGGTTAATAAAAAGACAATATTCATACATTAACCAGTAGTAAGCATGATATATTAACCATGATATATTAACCATGATATATTAACCATGATATATTAACAATTTTTAACCATTTAACCATTATATATTAACCATTATTGACCATGTTTAACCATGATTAACCAGTAATTAACCATTAATCAACCATTATATACTATTATCTGGTTGGTGGTTTGGAACCATGGAATTTTATGAATTTCCATATATTGGGAATAATATTTTTCAGAGGGGTAGGTATACCACCAACCAGAAATATATAGTTAAAATCTATTTTAGAAGTAACTTAGATACATTTATTGTTTAACTTAGATACATTTATTGTTTTTTTTTTCTACGTATATTATAGTATTTCAATAGATAGTTTTGATTACGAGTTGGATTTGTTTAGCAACTTTTTAAATATTTGAACTCAGAAATTGGAATGGAGATACCGAACATCCGAAGATGTTGTCAAGAAAATATGATCGAACATTTGGGTGATTTTTCAGCAGAGTTGGAGAGTTTGTTTCCTCTCTCATCCACCATGAAGAATTGGTTGTTGAAGAAACAGGTTGAGATTTGACCAGCACATTAGTTGTTTTTTACTAGAACATGTAGATTAAACATGGATCAACAATCATTTAGATTTAAGAAATATGTTGTTTTTTTTACTAGTTTTTTACTAGAAAATGTAGGGAGTTGATCAACGAACATGGGGATTGTATGGACAAGACTTTTCCCGCAGAAGTGGGGATTTAGGAACACGTTTTCCAGAGTATCTAGCAAATAAACATGTCGGTTTTGCCATGGTTTTTGGCAAAACACCTGACATGAGTGCATATTCAAGATTTGCGATGGGATGAACATTGGTTCTTCTTGGCAGCCACTGAGTAGTCCATTTCTTGCGTATCTTAGTCCGTACTTTCGCGTACGGAGGTGTTCCTTGTCCATGCAGAGATGAGCCATGTCGTACTGCAATAGAAAAGGAACATGTTGGGCTTGGGAAAGATGTTTCCAAAAAGGAAGCACTTTTCCATCCTTTTCCAATGGAAAGTTCGGAACGTTCCTATCCAGTTCCTGGATGTCAAAGGACTTGTGGTTGTGAGGATATCCCTTTGCAATATGATTCCATATGTATACTTGGTGATCAGTCATCAAGAGATGTCAAGATAGTACAACACTTGACATAATATCTGATGACATTTGCAGACACATTTTAGGAAATGATATTTGGACCCAAAGAGATCCAGAATATGTTCACATCACAGCACTTCTCTTCCAGAGAGTCCCCAGAAAATTATCTTCCTAGCATTTTGATACAATATTGGAATATACTCTCCGTATATATCTCCCTTCATCCTCATTAAAGGCAAACACATTTGACCGTACAGGATCTACCATTTGTTGCAAACCTCGATTGATAAAGCGCTTGATCATCGACATGTCAAAGTTTTAGGCTGGCTTCGTGACATGCATTACCAAGCTCATCCAACTCTCAGCAATCAAAATCATCAGACCATGTTCAAATTAAACAATCAAAATCATCGACATGTTCATGAAAATTTCGTCCAGCCATTTCTTGGCGTTAGTTCATCTAGTTCATACTTCATGCTTGCTATTGTTTCTCCTAGTTCCAAAAAGGTGAGGCCTCATAGCTGAGTTTCCATGAGAAACAGGCCGGAGAACATATATGGATCATTATTACATCATAGGATGGGTCAAAACCTCATATTACTATATATATATATATATATTTTGGGGGAATAACATGGAATAACCATCCAGCTATACCAGCCATGACTTAGGGATCTTAGGGTAGCCTGACCTGACTAAATTATGCCATTGGTTTCTATGATTTTGTGAATCCATATGGTGGTTTTCCCGTTCATGGGGGTACCCCCAGGTAGATCATCAATCCAGTCATCATCCATGGCCTCGATGGGGCCTCCATGGCGCCATCTAAGCAGCGAGGCTGTGGGCCTAGCTACATTCCACCAGCTCCAGGAGACGAACCAGATGGGATAACCAGATGGGACTTCTGATGTGATTTCTGATGGGATTACTTGGGCCATTTACCAACTTATCATGTCTCATTATACCAATAAGCTTTTCGTGGTATTTTGATGTTAAGGGATTTAATGGCCATTGATCAAGCACTAAATTGTAATTTAATATAACTTAAGATGATTTAGTGGAAATTTCCATGGATTTTAGTGGGATTTAATTGGATGTATTTATGATGGTCACCTTCTGGCAATTCGTTTGCTATGGAAGCCATGGCCCATTTATATTATATATATAGATGATTGTCCGTTTTGAAAATTGTTGATTTTCTGCAACTATGTTAAGTTACCGGAGGGTAACTTGGAATACATATAGAATGCATAGATTGGGTATGTCTGAAAATAGAGGTCACTCATGGAATTTCAGTATGTGTTATGTCCATGTCCATTGGGAAAATGAAGTTTTAAAGCAGTCGATTTTGGTGGACATTTATTTTCAGACAAAGCCACGAGAAGACGCCCGTGCCCCGCACACAAAACTACCATCCTCAACTATCCTTGAAATTTGGTGGGACAAATTGGATATCCAAAATTATAGCTAGCCGTAAGATACTCCAATCGCCGTAGTTGGTCTGGTGGTTTTGGGTCAACATCGAAAAAATCTAAGATCGACAACCCAAATCATAAGAAACTCAGTTTGCTGAGCCAATTTGAGCGGTTCTATTTTATATTTCAAAAGTGAAGGTATGTTTCTCTCAAAGTTGATTTGATGTGCCTACAAGGGAGTTTTTACCATGGAGTTTTTACCATGGAGTTACAAGGGAAGCAGTCATATTATATGGAGGCTTCGTTTTGAAGGTGTACTATGGTGTACTGGTGTGATACAACTGATTTTTGTTTCAAGGAAGATGATACACCTACTGAAAGTGACCATCTGGTTTCTATAATAGTAAGATATTTTCACAAGGCAAGTGGTTCGATCTACTAGTTGAAAAAAGCGCGCAGATCCTGACCTCAAAAGCTTACCCTCCCGACCATCTTGGAACGATTTTGGGGCACACATACCCTCTGGTTGTTTAACATAGCGAACTGGAACATGACCCATTTCATTAATAGATGATTTACCATAGCTATGTTGATTTTTCATGAAACATGGTCCCCATTTCATGAAAACCATGGGGACCATGGCTCTCTGGTTATTTACCATTTAATGGTTATTAATAGATGATTTATCATAACATGGTCAATGGTAAATCATAACCTGGGAGAATTCACATGGCTATGGTAAATCATCATAAATTAATAGATAATCGTCTATAAACCATTTATTAATTCATAGTGGTTTTCCAGTTCGCTATTTATAATAGTTCTGGTTATTATAAAATAAATGATTTAACTATTTGAAGCATGGTGGTTTTCCACGCCTCCATGGCCAGTTTCGGTCCCCACGACGAGCGGTGCCAGCGATTTTCTCAGGGATCAAAGTGGCTGAGTTCTGGAGTTTCCTCGATGCCTTGACCGCTTCAACCGACTTTGCACATTTCTTGGAGGCCCAACCGCCGTGAAGGGCGCTGGACGTGGAGCCGGAAAAAAAAATCGCCAGGTGGACAGTGCTGGATCAATTTTGAGCATGGCAATTTCCCTCTGTTTACGATAGATTCCGGTGCAAAAAATCATTGAGATAAAACACTGGTTGGTGGTTTCAAACATTTCTTATTTTCCATCATTTATGGGATGTCATCCTTCCCATTGACTTTCACTCACTCCATGACTTTTCAAGATGGTTGGTTGAAACCACCAACCAGAACATGAGATTTTCATATTTTTCAGGGGGGTTGTTTAACAACCACCAACCAGATAGAGATAAAACATGACAAAACGAACCCGTAGAGCTGTCAGCTTTTTTCATCGCGGTGGGTGAATAACTTCACCACAGCGGCGCAGAAGATCCCAGAAGAACATGAAATTTCTGGTGAAATCTCTGGTGGTTTTCCTGCTGAAAATGATGAGGACTTTCATGATCTAAGTTGGTGGTTGACCATTTGCATCTTGAAAAATGATGGAGTGAGTGAGTTCGTCAGTTGGGATGATGTTCCATTCCCAAGATGATGGGACAAATCCCTAAGTTGGTGAAAACAGGTTGGTAAACATATGAATGTATGTCGAAGACGCCCCATCTTTAGGGGAAATCATGTGATTCCAGAGATGGGAAATCACGCCTAAAGTATTTCTAATAAGACACGTGTCTTCATGTCCCACATTTGCCAATGATTCCCAGTCATTTCTGCCATCTAAATCTAAGTGGGCGGGGTCTCCAGGATTTTTCTACTGGATATGGCCGTAAATCTTGCTAACCCCACAGATTTAGAATTGGAACACAGCCATGTTTACAAAAAAGATATCCAATAGGAAAACAATCTTCCACAGCACAAGAACGTGGCTTTCCATGTTGTAATTTTGGAGCTATGAATAGAATCACTTTTTGTTCAGTCGGAAGCCATAAATATGCCATAAATCATCAGCCAGGTGATGCAGCGGGAGGCTGGAAAGGTGCAAGAGGTGCGCTGATTGAGCTATGAAACATGGTGATTTTCCATGGGAAACTGCAGCAGTTTATGAATGTTTAGGGTGTAGTTGGATGTAGTTAGTTTGGATACATTTGATAAATAAATATATATATATATATATACATAAATAAATATATAAAGCCTATGCCACAGTCACCATTTTTGATTGGGGTTTATGTTCTATTGGGTATCTCTCTTTGACTGGGATGATTTGAATTTTGACCCACACGAGCCAATCATGATTGGTCTCTGGGATGTTTTTTTTTTTTTCCGGTGAACCACATTGAGCCATTGCTTCAGGGTTGGCCGTCAATCTATGAAAAGGGAATTCTATACCCATGATGCATGGCTCAGAAAACCGGGGATTTCAAGAGCTTGGTGTTTTCCCAGAAAACATAGGGGCATTTTTGATCAAATCTTGCGGGCGTTCTTGGGGTATCACTGGATATGTTCCTCATCTCACCCCGAAGCTTCTCCGCGGAGACAATAGTGCTCGGCTTTGTCGCCGGATCGCTGCCAAGCTTGGTGCCGCCTTCTGCAGAGTCGGACTCGCGGGGAAAATGCTTCAGAGCTTCCTGCGCCACCTGTCGGTGCACCAGCATCTTGCCATCTTTGGCAATCTCCTGAAGAGCTTGGACTCCGCCGGCTGCCATGATGGCTGCCTTGTTCTGGTCATTCGTTGCCAAGTTTCCCAAACCATGTGCAGCATCGCTGCCACTTGTGACAAGCGCTACCAGCGGAGGAAGGCCACCGGCAGCTGCGATGGCTGCCCTGTTATGATCATTCACTGCCAAGATTCCCAAAGCACGTGCAGCTTCTTCCTTGGCAGAATCGCTGCCACTTGTGACCAGTGCTACCAGCGGAGGAATGCCACCCGCAGCTGCGATGGCTGCCCTGTTCTGGTCATTCGTTGCCAGGTTTTTCAAAGCCTTTGCGGCATCTTCCTTGGCAGAATCTCTGCCACTTGTGACCAGTGCTACCAGCGGAGGAATGCCACCGGCAGCTGCGATGGCTGCCCCGTTCTGGTCATTCCTTGCCAAGCTTCCCAAAGCACCTGCAGCATA
>Ga0126342_10015650_pt1 | contig 13279 bp, 16 predicted proteins | sample Cyp1metagenome_FD_92528 | JGI IMG/M metagenome (GOLD analysis project Ga0126342, IMG submission 92528) | Coral microbial communities from Lord Howe Island, Old Settlement Bay, Australia - Cyphastrea 1 metagenome | ecosystem: Host-associated > Invertebrates > Cnidaria > Coral ...
ATGATATATATATGATATATATATGATATATATATATATGATATATATATGATATACATATATATATATGATATATATAGATATTTATAAACATGATATATTTATTATATATATATATGATATATAAACGATATATATATATATATATGATATTTATTTACCTGTGATATATATATATATATATATGATATATTTGATATATATATATATATATCTTTGAGTATATATACACATATGATGTACATATACCAGATATTGACAATATATACACCATCCGTGTATATACATATATACGTATATATTTACACCAAATATACACATATATATATATACATATATCTATTTATTTACACCATATATATATATATTTACATACACCACATATATACACCATTATACACCATCCACACACACACACATATATATATATGTATACACCATACACACATATATACACATATATATATCATATATATCATGCATACATATGCCAAATCTATGAATGGTGTTGAGCCGCAGGCCATGCTGAGACCTCCCCGAGTTCCTGCGGCCCGAGTGGCCTGGGGCTCCAGGGGTGAAATGGATGGGATCCATAGAATTCCTATGGAAAATACATGTGACATAGCATAATTATGGGGAATCTACAGGAAATTTATGAACATAGATGGAACACATATCAGGAACATCTGTGGGAATCCCGTTGGGTTGGGCAGGGATGGGAAATTCGTTTGCAAATGGGGACTTAGCCATTAAGACTGGCGATTTCACTGGCATGGGTTTGACCAAAATTAGTGATTTTGAGCTGCAGCAGAGCTTAGATGCTAAAGTCAGCCATGTTGCCAGTGGTCAAAGCACCTGAATATGCCCGAGCTGACAATCAGAAATGATCTTCCAGGCCCGACGTGAAGCGCAGGCCCAGCGATCGACTTATAACAGATCCACATGAATCCTATACTCGATGGCTGGGGGGGTTCTCCAAATCTTAAATCTCAACTTCAGAATATTTGTTTGGCTTTAGACTTTGTAAACACTTGAAACAAGGCCTCACTTGGTTGGCTGCTGGAATTGATGGACAAAATAAAGCATAACCAGGCTTGAAACAGGTACATTGACGATACTGTATGTGCTAGTACATATCTCGCAGAATGTTGCTATTACACAAGATCGTGTATATAATATAAAGGCCATAGGAGGGTCTCCTGCAGAATTTTACCGTTCACTTCAAATGATCAAACCAAGAGCACCATAGGCGGAGGCCGCCGTGAGCGATATCAAGATGATTGAAAACATCGCTCGAGAGATGGTTGGGGCCGAAGCTGTGAGCCCACAAGATGGGATGAATGGTCAACAGCATGGTTTCGTGAAGTTTCCAGTACAGTTTCTGGCAAACAACCCAACAAATCCATACAAATCCAACCATTTGTAGGGATATAGAGGAAGCATGGCATGTGAGGATTAGGGTGACTTATTGTTATTCTCCCAGTGTTTGGTCGATGGTTAACCCTTCGCTTCTCCAAGACCCTGAGCCCTGGGCACGAAACTCACAAGGGCATGAAATCTACGCTTTTGGGGATTAGGCCCTGAAATCTACGCTTCCAAACATGTTTTTTGGAAGATCATGTTGAGGTTGGACGGTCCAGTTGGACATGTGGATATGACATGAAGAAACCATTGGAGGTTTGGTTGGAACGGATTGGTTTTCGATAAAGTTTGCCCCAAGGCGAGACCGCCTTCCCTCTCAGTGTTGGAGCGGAAAGGACCAATGAGTGCGGCATCCAGGGGCACTGGTGGTGCCATTGGTGCCACGATGGGGATGGGTTGCTCCACTTGCGTTCTGCTTGGTAAAACTGGCACATGTAATCAATTTTTAATTTTGGGACAATGGGACATAAATTTTGCTGCTCGCCAACCTTGGTTCTGCGGCTGTTTTTTGTATCAAGTTGTTGACTGTTGAATTTTCCAGCTTGACCTTCAAAAGCTGTTCCTGGGTACTTCATCAGCATTAGAAACTCATAAGTAGACAGGATATTGCAGAAGGGGTTACTTGTGGACGGTTGCGGCATACCGGTGGGCCATCATCCCCTGCCTGCGCACATAGACCTTGTGGCTCAAAAGACGGCCGACCGGATCCCGGCGCGTCCCCTGCGGCGCAGGTGCGGGGAGCTTCTGGGGTCACATGGGTGTTGAAGATTTTTGGGTCAGAATATTCCCACCAGCTGATGATATTTGATGATACTTGACGATATGAAATGATCTTCGACGATATTTGATGATTCATTTTTGATCTTTTGGTGGTGAACCCCCTGCAACTTCTGGAATCACCCTACAGCCATGAGCCCTTGCAAGGCCCAAACACGGCATGGCGCGCGTGGGGGTAACTTGGCTTTGTGAGAATAGGTCAGCTGGGCATTCATCACAATTGAAGACCTGGGCATTTGGCAAAAACTGGTTTGGCATTTGGCCAGTCAGAATCAACCCCTTTTGGGTCTCTGATGCTTTCCAGCCGGCGCCGCCGGCGCCTGATGAAGATGTGAGGTGGCAAACTATCAGCACTCCACTGCCACACCGGTGCTTCAAGACAAATACTGGAGAGAAGGCTGCCCGGGAAAGACTTGGAAACCATCTGTCGTGAAGGGTCCGAACTGGAAGACGAAGGATTCTGCAACTCCAGATCTTCCACACTGATTGATTCAATTAATAATAGAAGAGCAAACAACAAGTTTTGTGTAAAAAGCACGTGAACCCCCATGTATGGTAAACTTATATATGTAGAAATTCTGGCACCTGCTCACCCTACCAGAGTAGTGATAGTGCTGCCATGAAGAAAGGACGGCGCTCCCAATATGCTGATGGGTGCTGATCAAACCAGTAGCTGTTTGGCCAATAGCCACAGCCCCTATCAACAACAAATCCCTCACAAAGGTGTGCATGCATGCATACATACATTCATACATACATGCATGTATTTTCTATGTGTATATATATATATAGTCGAGTTACAGTGATATCCATGAGAGAGAGAGAGATAATATATATATATAATATGCAATTAAATGTCCATATATCAATATAGCCTGTCGAGCATCGGATGGTCCTTTTTCTTTCTTTTGACTCTGCGACGCACAGCACATTGCTTGAATCCGTGGCAGGGCTGGAACGAGCGCAGCGAGATCATGCCTTCAGCTGTTTCAACGATCCCTTTCCAAAGGTACCGCGGGGGGCAGGTAACCAATGAAGGTGGTAAAATGCAATTTCATATATTACTACATATTACTACTATATTATATAATAATGTAGATTATAGATATTTATAGATGCATACATATTATACATATACATTTATATACATACATATGATACATATATGGTTTCCAGGGGTGCCAGTTGCCCAAATTTGGAGCCAGTTGCTGCCAGCGATTTCTGGTGCTTCTGGTGCATCCAGTTGGATTTGAGGCCAGCTATGCGTACATCAACACCACCTCAAACGACTTCTTGGGTAGAACTTGGCAGGCGCATGGCCCAATGCGTACCGTTGAAACATGTTGAAACATTAGCAACATTAGCCGCGCAATCCTTCATTTTTATGGATAATGAAGGTTTTTATATGCCAAAGTGTAACTTACAACCTTTCCAACTAGCTTTTTGCTGGTTGTTGTTGGATCATTTCTGCACTGACATGTGGATCAGCCGATTGGATTTGGGGATAGCCAGGTGTTGCACCACACGACCAGCACAGCTGCAGGAAAGCCTGAAACCCAGGATGTTTGCTTGGTTGAGATGCCATAGAAAGTTGAAAGGCTGTTTGATTCGCGGGTCAATTGGAAAAAAATGTGATTTCAGCCAGTTGCTCAGAATTCACTCGCATGTGAAGCTGGGGATGTGGATGTTGAACTGGTGGCCTTATCAGTTTTCCTACAGTTTTAGTTTTCCACCATTTTTCCACCAGTTTCCAGTTTCCATAGTTTTCCACCATTTTCCCGATCAGTTTCCCAGCAATATTGCCAGCATGTTCGAGGTGCAGTTTCCACCACAACGTGGCTAAGCCCATGTCCACGGTGGTGAAGGCGAACAGCTCCACCATGTCTTTGGAAGCCAAGCCCGTGGCGAGCGTCCAGGTCCCACGCTGTCGCTGGTTGGTGGCTGGTGGCTGTTGATCCATTTGTTGTTGGATTTTATTGGGGGATCAACAGCACATGGATAAACAACCACCACCCATTTTTGGGGTAGAACATGGATAAAACTTTGGGAGATTCAACGCTTCCATCGTATTGTTCCCTTTTTTTGCCCGAGTTGGTTTGGATTGGCCCCCAGAAAGAGTGGAAGCAGTGACTCTGTCATCAAAATGGATGGAGATTCAAGGGTCACTGATTTGAAAGTGCATCACTTGAAAGCAGGTGGCGAGATTGGAGTATCAATACTAAGCACAGATGTTTGGCGAGATCCACGGCATTTATTTTGGGTTCAAACTCAGCAGCTAAAGGGTAGCCACTACGCCAACATGACATCAGAATTTCAGCATTTGATAGAGATAATGCAGCTGGCATTGTCATGGTGCAATTACTTGCGTTGGCATTTTATGCAGGATATCTCAGATTGTTCTATGTTTTGTTGTTCCATATTGCTCTATTCAATGTCCCAAGATCCTGTCATTTGTATTCATGATGGCCTAGTTTTGCAAGGTATTTGTTTGGCTGGCCATCCCGATGGCTCAGCCTCAGCATCCCGATGCTCACCGGGCACCAGCCACGGTGCAGTACCAGGTTTCAATCTGCTGGAGCCAGGGGGATGAGTTTGACCCTCCAGCTCCCGTGTGTGCTCCGGAGAATTGCCGATTTGCAGTCTTCAAGGAAGAGGTGGCTAAGATGATGTCCGAACCAGAGTACGACCAAGTTCTGCCGGATCAGTTGGAGATAACCGTCGGCGCACAGCATTTAGGCGATAACGATGTAGTTGCACAAGGATCAGAGATTAAGGTCATCCTCCATGATTTGGACTACCAGGAGAAGTTGCAGCAGCTGGTCAATTCGATTCAAGGAAATAATCAGGAAGCACAGACGGCGAGGGAAGGCTATAGAAAGCTCACCACGATCTTCGCATCTTTGCCACATTCACGCACCGGCACTATGGACAGGAGTTTCATGATGGACAGATTCATGGATGTGCTGAAAGCCAGCTATCGTGATGCTGGGCAGCTGCGGGGGCAATCTAAAAAAAACGGAGAAATGCAAACCCAATCACCAAAAGCCATGCAAAAATTGGCTGGCCCCATTGCAATGCAACCCCCGCTGTTCCAACATGTTCTTCAAGTGCTTGAGAAGGAGGGCGCGACCAAAGAGTCCGTTCTCGATGAGCTCGATGACGACTGGAGAAAAGGGTTTGCACATGAACGATTTGTTGGCGTGCATTGGTGCATGCATGATGTTATGGTGCGCCTAATCCGGCATTTGGATTCAGGAACAACCAGATCTCTATTCTTTGGGTTGTCCTTTCAAAAGAGTTCAAGGGAATGTGGATGAGTTGTGTGTTTTGGGTCACAAATGGCGCAATTTCAGTGCTTCATTGCGTACTGATGATGTTCCAAAAGTGGTTGCATTAAACTTTTAGTGGATGAACTTGAGATGTTTTGAGCAAAGCTGAGTTGGCAGCCTCAGGAACAACCTCGTCACTGACACTACTACTGCAATTCATTTTGTTTCTATTGTGCGCATTTTCCCTCCGGCAGTCCATCATGTCTATGACCTATGACAAGTTCACGGTACACGCTACGAATTGACCAGAGATACCATATCATAGACAGCCAAGATAGGACAAAGGAATTGTTATGCGAACAGTTGAACAGGCAGTTTTCCTCAGACCTTTTTGCGTGTGCTCTTCATGGCTTGCATTACAAGCGAGCTTCTTTACCTGGATGGTGAGCACATTGTGGATTTCATCGGAGACATTAAGATGACGAGCATCATTGGACCACGCTACAAGCTGAGGGGAATCCAAAGTTGTGGTTCGGGAGGTGCTGGCTTCAACTTGCCAGATGCCGTGCAGCTGGGCACTGAGGGTGTTGAGCTGGATGCTCTGGTGACTGCTCCTCATCCGGGAGGCGGACAAGGTCGATATCTGGCAAAAGTGCTTGACATCAATCAGCAGCAGGTGCTCTTGGAGTGGAAGACGAGTCCAGCGGACTCACGCAGAAGAGATTCTTTGGTAGGGATTCGCAATCCTTCCATCTGGGAGCGCATGTTTGCAGCGGCCAAGGGCGAATCCTGGGCTTTCGAACCAAGTGTTTCTGCACAAGTGATGGGTGTGCGGGATTTGGCACAAGATTCCGTGCAAAAGACTTTAAAGCAGGATTTGCCAAGTGCTACAGCAGCGACGCTGCCCCAAGTGTACGACCAAGTGTCTAGAATGCGCTTTCAAGAAATCCAAGCCCTTGCAGCAGAAGGGCCTCATGTTGAGCAGCCCTTGTGGTCCGGACAAAGGCTCGAGATTCCTGCAAGCATGGCTCCCACGCTGAAAGAGTGTATGGTGAAGCGCTGCAATGTCTATCTTCGTGCTGCCCCATCCAACCGGAATTGCCCAGGTGGGCATCACCTGATGGAGGCAAAGCTTGTGGAGCCAGAAGAAATGGAACTGCACACTCAGTGTGATGCTTGCAGTGGAGGTATTGAGCCTGGACGAGTTACTTTCACCTGCAGCATGTGTGATTTCGACATTTGCCAAAGATGCCGGGAAATACCCACGCCAGATATGGTGCAGAAGGCGAGAGCGTCTTTGCAGAGATTGGTTCAACATGGCCTGTCGTCGGGTGGAGCCTTGCGAACACATCTGGCAGTGATTTCATCACCAGGGAACTTGAGTGAGCAGCAAAGCAGCTTGGGATATCGCACGAGGAGTGGTAGCGGCGATCGCGAAAGTTGCCTTCCGCTCACTGGGGCCTTGCACGACTGCTTGAATGTGCAAAAGGCTTTTCAGAGTGTAGGAGCCAGGTTGCCGAACCAAACCATCATGAGCAAGACCTTTCCACGGGGCCAGCCCAAAAGCATCTCAGAGAAAGAAGTTGTATTGGAAAAAATCACCAAAGCGACCATCCTCCGATCCCTTCGCTTTCAACTGATGGTGGAGGACGCACTTTGTTTTGGCACGTACAATTTCAAACAATTATACATAATTATACTATACAAATAATATACAATACTCACCACATAAAGACAGATTACTGTAGACCTCCAAGGGGTTCCCAAACAAGGAAAACCACCCCCTCGTCAAGCAAGCGTTCAAATTCTGCCAGGACTTGGATGTGTATGTTTTGTATTATTCAGGTCACGGACAGGAAGGTTCTGGCACATGGCTGGTCACCGAAGATGAAAGCATTTCTTTTCAAGAGCTTCTGGAACTCAGTCGGAGCTATGCGGTCCCCTTTGGTAAGCTGCTGGTGGTGATTGCCGACAGTTGCCACGCTGGAGCACTGTGCGAAGCCCACAAACAAGCCTTCCATCAAGAAGAGGACCGACAGGCTGCCGCCAACCTCATCGTGTTTGCCGCCACGCAACCAGACCTAGATGCAGGCGAAAGCAAAGATGGGGGGGACTTTACCTTGTGGCTGCTTACCCAGCTTGATGTTCCTTTGTATACCCTCTTTGAGAAAGCAAAACGTCAGGAAGTGAACCGACATGGTGACCATGACTTCGCAATCTTTCACAACGTTAAGAAGCTACCTACACGGCCGCTGCAGAAACCCATGGCCTCAGGGCTTTTGGCATCTCCCACTGGGAGCGACTAGCAGCTAGCAGACATTTATCGGCAACAGCCGGCGGAAAATCAGCGTGATGTCGCTTGGAACCCCAGCGGCCATGCCGACAAAGACGTACTCGTACTTTGTAGCATAGTATTTTGACGTGTTGAATTTTCAGATATTCACTCATTAATGGTCATGTTCCATCATGTTGAGGCGGGTTTGCATTCTTCTTGAACTTTGGTGGATGAAAGGGGAATCTGTCCTTTTTTACCTCTAGTCTCGGACGCTTTGGTTCTGAGATACAGGGACACACCATCATGAATGCAAATGAAGCATTGACAAGAGGAGAGGCGTTGGGTTTGCTTGTGCATGGGTGGCTTTATTCCCTCGTGTGTTTCAATTCCTGTTTACCCTGCAGCCTGGCAGTCTCGCAATCTGCATTCCCAAACCCATTGTTTTCACATATGCATTTGCAGTACCCCCAAAACAGCAATCTCACACAGCATGGGCCAAAAGAAAACAAACAACAAAAAACGTGTGCCAGATGCGTCCTCAACAAAAGATAGAAACGTATCACCATCACCATTTATATAAATTTGCAATTTATGATCATTATTATACGTATATTATTATTATTGTTTGTCATTCTTTGTGGTTGTTACCTAATATATATATATAGAGCAACCACCCAAAAAAAGGATGATATAGATGATTTAGGAGAGGGCGATGGGGAGAGAGAGGGAGAGAGAGAGAGATGACTTAGACTTAGACTTAGACGCTGTTATCCCCACAATTTCCAGGTTTCCAAATTTCTATGTTTTCTATTTGCTTGGGTGTTGTTGTAATGCTATGCTGTGTGACGATTTTTTCAGGTGTTTCAACCATGCATCTGGGGCTGCGCCGAATCCCTTTCGCAGTCTTTTTTTGGGCTTTGCCAAGGATTCCACGCCAGCACACGGTCGCCGTTGAAGAATTTTGCACGTATTTTTTGGGCCGCACAATGAATAGATCCAACACTTACCCCCAAGGTCTCGACGAGTATTCGACGGATATTCAACGTATTCAAAACTGGGGTGACGGGATGCTTGTCCGATCAAATATGCTCTGCTGGTATCAGCACTGTCAGGCGCCCACAGAGTGGTCGATGCCCATGCAGCCTGGGCTTTCAGGTCGTAGCAGGGTTGACACCTCAGCATTTGCCAGTGGGAAAGTGACTTTTGAACATTGCAATTTCACCAGCAACAAACTGAAGACATCAAGACAAAGTATGAGATCAGCAAGCAACATCTGCATTGAATCCATTTCAAAAGTGGTGTCATTTCACTGAATCATACTGAATCATACTGAATCCACATTGGATATTTGTCTTGGAACCCAAGCAGCAAAAATGGGGATATTGATATCCCAGACCTCATGCTATTGATATCACCATCATCCCCAGGGCAGCTCCCGACCTCGAAGCTCCACAGCAGACGGGCAGCTCAGTCAATGGAGGAATGGCCTATTAGTCTAAATGCGATTTCTGTGATATATAACTTATAACTTATTTAACCCAAATATATATATATATATAAACAGCTTATGAACATCATATTAACATTCAATGACATTTTCCGTGCATATGTACAAAAGTAGCTGTAGAATTTTGTAGATGTATTTGATTGATTTTAATTGTGTTGATGTATCTATCATAGGCTTTGGATCGTTGTAAAGTCCCCGGCTCAAAGCCCATAGTCATGTCACCACAGGTGGCGGCCCAGAGCGTCTTGCAAAACAACATGTCAGCGCCCACACTTCGAATGGAGGTGGGATCCACCGAAGTGGTGACATGGCCTGGAGCTTCAATCCAGGATTTTTTTGCGGAAAAACCACTTGGGCCAGATGGGGGGTATCATTTTTAATAGTACTTTTAGTGATAATATACCCACGATTTATGAATTTTATGACTTTTTCTGGGTGTGACCCCCAAAGTATAACAGGAATAGGGGGATCTTGATCCGGGATGGACATTCACAGAACTAATTAGCTAAAGATATCAAAGCTAAGGTTTTTTTTTCTCCAAGTTCATGTCCCAACTTTAAAAATAATTTCAGATGATGTTCCCAATCGACCTTCATATTTTTCGGAATTGGCGACTTAACCACCAACCAGCGTATTGTTGATGAGTACCCCTCATCTCGTGTGGGTCTATCTATCTATCTATCTATCTGTCTGTCTGTCTGTCTGTCTATCTATCTTTCTTTCTTTCTTTCTTTCTTATATACACTTTGGGTAACCACTAACCAGAAACCAACCAAGGTACGTCCAGAATACCCAGCTATAATACATGTCAATCTACATCATTCTATATCTATGTAATCACATTAGATCACTTTATACAAATTACAATCCATAGACCACATAATCTACATACTGTAAATCCACCATGATTGAAATAAGTCCAAGTTGTTCTTCAGCTTTTTCCCAGCCACAATGCCAGGATGACGTGCGGTCAGTGCGCTCGACCGCCTCGCAACGCTCACAGCGCTCACGGCACAGCCAGGCGCTGGCGTGGGCCCTTTTAAAAATGGGTGGAATATGGTGGAATGGTAGAACAATGTAGAAATCATCCAAGATATAACATGGAACCCCAAATTTGTGGAGTCTAGAATCTAGAAGGTAACTTGTGGTACTTGGAGAATCTTGGGGATATGGCATGATATTGCAGTTGTTGGGTCGGGTTCTTTCTGGCATTTAGTGGCGTTTTTGAATTCAAAATCCGTTTTGATGGTTTGGAGATGGACTCATCATCTCCGTGTTGAAGCAGAGCCAATTTCTCGGAGATGACCCCAAATCTTCCAAACATCGAGACATATGAGCATCTTGTTAGAGAGATGTGTGGTCATTTCTAGCTGAAAAAAAGTTGTTTTTGGCTGGGTTGGGGTTGGGGCGATTCATTTTGTAAGAAATGCTTGCCTCAGTCATTTTAAGCGCATGGCATTCCACATCGGATCAACCCCAACCAACCCCACTCGAAACCCCAGCCCACTACCCTCCAGGCCCCCACCTCCAAACCCACCTACCAGGTGCAGTGAGAGAGCGGTCAGTGACCCATGGCGACCTAGAAAACCGTGGATAATTAAACCAAATAATTTCCCTGGGCTGTTTAGTTGGTGGGGCTACCATTTTAACGCAGGTTATCACTAGTCACTAGTCATTAATTCTCAAAGCAGTATTAAGCCGGGGCTGACATTAATCAAATATAGTTAGTTATATTATATTAATGACCCAATACACACGCGCGCACACACACACATATATATATATATATATACACTTCTGGGAATGGTGGATCCAGCTTCACTTGATTCAACCATGTTTCAAGTTTGATTGTCTTCAACTTACGATCAGACCCCAGATGGTCGCCAGCGTTTCAGCGTTTCACTCGCCGGTCCAGTCAGTGCTGGTGAATGGAGCAGCCAACATGGGAGGAGGTTTATGGGGATGTAGCGCACAGAAATGGATGCTTCATGGGTTGTCCACTCCTTCATCCAGCCAAGCTCGCAGTTTCACAGAACTTTTAGCCGGGTTTGCCAGCTTTCCAGAAAACACAGACGGGCAGATCTTAGGATGCCTGGAGAGGGGAGCAGAGTGAGTCCACGAGTGCAAGAGTCTAAAATGTCTAAAGGAGTCAAAAATCACAGACCCAGATCATCTATCATAGCTTTATTTTACGTTATTTTGGATTTGATGCAGTAGCTGAACAAATTGATATCAATCGGATTCAATGGGCCCATGCCTAGGTCTTAACACCAACCAGCGCCGGAAGGAGTCCGACAGCTCAGTGTGGACTCAGTGATCGCATCCTGGGAGTCCCATGGCCTACAGCAAAAAGAGGTCTAGACCTTCCAAGTACATCCAAGTACCTAGTGACCTAGTATTATATAATATTATATAAAGTATTACTGTAAAAATTGTAAAATGTATGAAAGTATTACTAAGAATGTGAGGAATTCATAGGAATTGTTATTCATTGAGATTTCTACTTCCTTATTTTACCAAGGCTAACGATGCTTAATGATGCTACTGACCCCCCGCAATGTGGGCTGACCATTGGGCCCTTGGCGAGGCTGCAACGAATCGACTACGAAAACCAGAAGCACCTCTGCTGCAAGCAGGGGTAGACAGGGTTTCAGTACTGACTGGTCTGGATGAATGGGGGTTGAACCAATCATACACACCTGCCCGGTAGTTTCCACGTGTTTCCAATGTGAATTCACTCCTTTAGAAGATTGCTCCCAATCAGCAGATGATTTGGGTTTTGACACACTTTGAAACTTATCAGCCGGCCAGTAGTTGTAAGTTGTACTTGTTTTTTTTTTCCCATGTTGTATCCTGTATACTTAGCCTGTTTGTAAACACCATTGCCATTGCGATCCAGTACCTGGGAACCAGGTTGATTCCAATGGGTTGAATCTAAATGGCTCCTATCAGCGTATCACCAATTCAGTTGAAGGCGACATCCGCCCAGCCATCCGCTCTCCAGGCTTTTGAAGCGTTTGGAGAACCAAAAGCTGCAACCTTGGTGGGACAGGGATGGGATCCTCACGCGAATTCGGAGCTGGTGTTTGGACGACCTGGGAACGCCTGGGGATGGGAACATTGGTGATGTTCGGCTGCAGAGTTCCCAGTTGCCATTGCTGAGGTCTTGCTATGCACACAGGGACCAGAAGCGTGCCTATGAGGAGAGTCGTCGGCATGCCGCCCTCGCAAGAGCCTGGAAGCCCGGAGGCCAGCAAGCACCGCAGGGTGTGAGAAGTGCGCCCGAGCGGCCGGAGCGGCCGGAGCGGCCCGAGCGGCCCGAGCGGCCCGAGCGGATGCAGGCTGGGGCTGTGCGGGATTTTGAGGATGTTCCCAAGGTTGTGTCTTCACAAAAACCCATGAGGATTTACAGTTTCGGGTTTTCTGGAAGACAATAGGGGCATTCAAGTGCCTGGAAAGCTCATCCTGGCCGTTGGACCCATAATGGCTGTTCGGTGAGCAATACCCGCTATATGAAATGGCCGGGGTATGACGGGGTGCATTCTTGTTTGACCGAAGTCTGGCACGGTGGCTACATTTTAACATCATTTTTATATATTTTTATATGTTTTGATATCAATTACCTGGCAGGACCATTTGGCAACATTTGGCACTCCAGGTTTTGCATATCCCGTAAAAAAATGGTAGAACAGGGGAACTGGGACAAGATAGGTTGGAGGTCAGGTGGGAGGCTGTTATGCTTTTGTTCAATGTTGTAAATCTAAATGTTTGACGGTTTCTTTTTGATTATCTTGCTAAATGTTTTGTTGAGGTTGATGTTTGGATTGAATGAAGGGGATAATTGTTGAGGTGGTCAGAGTTTCTATGTGTAGGTTCAGGTTCAAATTCTACCAAGCTGTTGTTCTGAGATGTCGAATTATTTGCTTCAAATTCATGTATTGATTGAGGTTAGGCGCTGTGGTTCCTGTTTGGTTTTGCATATCAAGCATCCTTCAATACCAAAGCCAGTTTGGCACAAATTGACTGAAC
>Ga0126342_10015651_pt1 | contig 13278 bp, 12 predicted proteins | sample Cyp1metagenome_FD_92528 | JGI IMG/M metagenome (GOLD analysis project Ga0126342, IMG submission 92528) | Coral microbial communities from Lord Howe Island, Old Settlement Bay, Australia - Cyphastrea 1 metagenome | ecosystem: Host-associated > Invertebrates > Cnidaria > Coral ...
AAAAGGGGTTTTAAATAAACCCCTTTTCGTGCATCATTTCACGCTGCACAAGACACCGTATCATGCAGTCATGCTCTGGATAAAATCATCTTAGACTGCGCAAAAACGTTTTTGGTGTATCATTTTAGGGGCGCAGCATTTTGACACCACTCCTCTCCCACTACACTACCTTTCGTCCGCCTCCGCCTGCTCTCAAGTTCGAATAGTTCAAGATTTTTAAGGGCTTTATACTGGTTTATGAATCCCCGACTGGTCATGTTCGTGGAAAAGTTAGAATCCGGAACCTTAGTTGCTATGGGTTTTGTTTTTCCGCTTTGGAAACCTTAATGTAGCGCAGCCCTTGGCATTGGCATGGGAAACACAAGCAAATAGGATTTGTCACTCGCAGATCACCCAGCCCACGCAGAGCACACGAGGGTCCGTATGTTTGATCATGATGCAGTAATAGTAATAGAAAGGAAGAGAATCACACCAAGCATATCCAAGCATCGCGTCTCACTGAGGCAGCACTTCAGTCTCTACGCCACCGTGGAGAACGGAGGTCCCCTGGGCCTCTGTCAGTTGCACTTGGCCGCCAGCCTTTGTGACACGCCCCGCGGGCCCCAAGAGTTGAGACCCCAGGTGGCCCGCAACGGTCGCCTGGGGTCCAGCTCTTGGCGCGGCCGGCTGAACCCCCGCAGCTGTCAGCTGACCCTGACGGCCGAGACGGCCGAGACGGCCTCCACGGCCTCCGAGGGCTGCGCGCGGCAGCAGTTTCTGGATGCCTTGGAGGTGCGGAAGGAGGTGGACGGGACCGTTCTGGCTGGCTGCGTTGTAACAGGGCAGCGTACTGTGGCGACCAGGGAAAGCGGCACCGGTGCCAGGCTTAGAGTTGTCAACAAGCGCACTGCAAGAGCGGGTTGTGGGTACAGAAGATTTGTTCTAAGTTTGGGGCGTTTGAAGTTAGGAAACAGCAAATTCAGTTCAACTCTGGCCCAATTCTGGTTTGTTCTCAGTTAGAAAGCTCGTGGGATCTCGTGGGCTTACAGCTATGGAGGTGAGTCGAAGAGTTAACCTGCCTTACTTTCGCTTCCGGCTTGGGATGATCACCCATCAGCTGACTGAGGTGCTACACCGGTCAAAGAAGACGTGGATGCAATGCAGGTTGGGGTGCCAGATGGTCATCTTGCAGTGAACATAGGGAGATCAACCAACAAACAGTAGGACCATTAGGAGTACAACGCAGAAGCTATGGTATCCCCAACCGTACCTTTATTGTTAACATTTGTTAACCAAATTGTTGCACTGTTGAATGTTCTAAGCAACATCTCCGGTTTCACCATGAACATGTCAGCAGGTGGTCCAGTCTCACGCAGTTGATTGCCTTTACTCTCTCTTGTAACTCGTAATCCGATATGAAGATGCAGACACCACTGTTCGGTTTGATGCCGCTTTTGATCTTTCCTTGTGGCTTTAAATCTTTAGACAATTTTAGACATATTTCTGCCCGAAACACGTTTTTTTCCCCTTCTCGCCCTGGTAGCTACTTTATTAACTGGTTGGTAACGGTTAGTAGCTGTATTGGATCTCCAAAAACCGAAGGTCCATTTCATGGGTTACCCACCGATCACCAGTTCGCCAACTCTCCATCGTGTGGTGGGTTTCATTCCCCAGCCCTGAGGGTCACTGACTCCATGGGCGCCCATGAAACTTTGCCCAGGTCGAGGCTCAAGATTTGCCCGATCCTTCGCCCTCGTCGACCAAACTTCCGGCGCAGGACGCGCGGAGCTCGGGGCGCCTCAGTGATTCAGAATACCTAGGTACATGATAGTTATGATAGTTGGGGTTGGGGAAAGGATTCCAACTATGGGGTTTAAGAATGTTTAAGATGGTTTTTCAGTGATGTGGGAGTCCGGAGGAGGTTATGATTCTCGGCCTGATATTTCGTTGATATAGGAGGCGGTGATTGGATATGCAGATCACCAGGCCATAGCATCCCCTGGCACCCTCTAAGTGTGGTTGGGCAAGTGGAAAAATCCACATCTCAAATAGGAAAATCATATATCACATGTATGTTTTGTATTGTTTTGTATGTTATGGGTTTTTCATTTCATTGTTATGGCTGTGATTGGTTACTCGCATCTCGTGTATCGATCTTTTTTGTCAATTTACCTGGATTGCAAGGTATTGTTACTTAGGTGTACCATCGCTGAAGGACCCTTGGCGGAAAAATCACAGCGGCAGGCAATGAACATGGTTGAGAATGGCTATGTCATGGCAGATGTATGTCACTAGATACTGTAGTTAGATTTGACTGGATTGGATTTGCTTAGACAACATCGGATCAGACCAGATCAGATAAGACAAGATAGATGAGCTCATGAATTTCAAATTGCCGAAAAGCACCATTCAAGAGAGAATTCAATGGGCTTAAAATGAGGACTTGAAGGCCAACCCTATGGAAAAGCATAAGCCTACTGCCAGGACGGCACCCATGCAGGCGCGGGCGCGGGCCCTACACGCCGCACGCGCAGTGGCGCGGTAGCCCTGGAAGCGCAGAGAGCGCTGAAGGCGCAGAGGCACGGGGCAGGGTCCCAGGAGACACAAAAAGAAAGGATGGGAAGGAGTGGGATATTGTTGATTGGTTTCCTACAATGATTTACATGTTACATGATGCACATGTTTGTATTGGATATTATGGCTGTAGCGGCTTAGTATATAGTAATACTGTAATAATCCAGCAACGGTGGTTATACCAGTCTGGATAGAACATGGTAAGGGCATGTTTCCTCGAACTCAGTATTGATAAGTTGGGACATTGCATGTTGATAAAAAGATCTTTGGCATGTTTAATCCTATGCCTAAAGTATCCTAAAAGGATATTGATACTGGGTCCATCAAAGTGGTCTTTTTGAAATGTTGGGATGATCAGACTGCAGACATTTATGCAGATATTGATGTCAACCCAGGATCAATGAACCTTCAGTCTATGCATATTTGAACCAACAGGGGCTTTGGGGATATGTTAAGCATTGTTAAGCTTTCAAACCAACCAATGGTCAACAAGATTTGGTCAGGCTGGCAAAAATCGACCAAGATCAATTGAACATGCATTCAACCAATTGTCACTAGAAGACGGTTCTGATACTATTGGCAACATGTAAAGATACCAGCAAGTCTGGGCTTGCATAAATGCCAGATGGGGCTAACTGGAGGGTGGTTCAGAAATGTGCCGGTATTGCTGAGATACGATTCCATTCCATAAGAAAAGGGCAGCGGGGAGGCTGATTTCCCAACAGACACGGGAGCAAGATTTTTGGGTGGCTCTTCGGCGAGAATCATTGCCATGGGAACATCCACAGTTGTATGATGTTGTATGCATTTAAACTCTTCTCTATACCAGGTCTATAATTTCTAACACAAATTGTAGCTTATTCCACGTTTGAATACATTTGACCTGCTGGAACTAGGACTTCCCATGTCCAAGTTTCTTTATTTCTTGATTTGTCCAGAGGCAACGTGCCAACGTGTTGGGGTGTTGTTGGGGTACCCCTATTTCCGACAAACCTTTTTGGATGAGCTGTCCCTTAACCACGGGAATGCAAACTGGAAAAAAGGGATAGAACAGAACAATCCATGGTGAATCGAATCTTCCCCCACAGGCTTGCCTTCTGAGGGACACAAAAAGAAGCCTGCCTTGTCACCAGGGAAAAGTTGGAACGAGAACGGAGGGAGGAAGAAATGGAGCGAGAGATGAAGGCAGCTTCGCTGCGAACATGCCTGGGTTATCCTGGGTTGGTGAATCCCATCCCCAGAATATATTCGATTCCCTTCAATGGGCACTCAAAATGAATAGATTCAATACGAAGCAAAATGAATGGGTTTCCATTGTGGCTACGACATTCAATATATATTTGTTTTTTTCTCTCCCCATGATCATTTATGGTTTACCATTTTACCACCCTGTAAGTACCATAAACTTGCGATAACCATCATTGATAAACATCTAGAAAAGGCGTTCCATTGACTGATTGCTAGTGTTGACGGGGTGAATATTACCTTCGATGAAGGGGGAGTCATCGGAAGCTCAGAATCCAATCACCAAGGTGGAACTGCGGTAGGTTCTGGACATGAACTGTGGGCAACTATAGCCTTCCATATTTGTAGGAAAAGATAGAGGTTAAAACCAAAAGCCACAGGTGCCGTGTTCCGCCCTGTTCCCAGTCAGCAGAAAACAGGCAAACTGCACGGCCCTCATTGCCTTGCAAGATAGCGAGTATCATAGGCGCAGGGGGTTTCTGTCACCGTGGGCGCCGGAAGATGCACACTGTATTTTTCCAAATCGACGTGTCAACGTAGGATTTGGACGATTTCTGGGTTTGAACAGATGGAAAATCATGGCAAATATGGATACATAATTCATAATGGATACATAATCACACCATATCACAGCTGTGTTGGTGATTTTGATTTTTTTGTACTTTCCATCTTGGCTTGGATCATGAAACATCGGTCGACGAGAGAGTGCAATTGTTTGTGGGTCCAGGTGTCACATCTACCAGCCATCAACCATCGGATGTTTACGACACAACATGTTAGTTATAATAGCCAGTACGGTTGGCAACCAGCCATACATTGCATGACATTAATATTAACATGAACATTACATTACATTACATTACATTGCATTACATTGCATTACATGCATTGCAGTACATTACATTGCATTGCATTACATTACATGACATTACATACATTGCATTGCATTGCATTTCACTGCACTGCACTGCACTGCATTGCATTGCATTGCATTACATTATACACATATACAAAACACAAGTAGATATAAGATGAGTGATATCTGCACATGCATATGATATATTCTGCTCACCGACACATACAGACACAAACACACACGTGTGGATACATACATGGATGGATGGATGGATGGACCTCCCAGGAGTTTGCTTCATGATCAGCTCCAAGACCTCCGAAAGGCGATGGTGTTAGGGGCAGATGTAACCAACATGCGATGGTCTTGTCCAAAAAGAATCAAAAAGAGGTAGACTGTATACTTCTACACGGCCATTTGAGAGGGACGAGGACTTTTCAAACAGTGGGTTTGGGATTACCCTATTTTCAGACCAAGCCAATTCTTTTGTGACACTGTGACACCCTTTTTTTGTTTGAGGCGTGACTACGCAGCATGAAATCACCCACGTCTTCATCCTTGTCATAGGATGGTCTCAAAAAAACGGAGGCTTCAACAGGGTGGGCTGTGAAGATCAGCCGAGGAGCAGCAAACCAGCGAAGCGTCCAGAGAAGCACTGGAGGTCGATTTGGAGAAGGCGGTGAGGCAGCAAAATCATGCGACCTCGCGCCTCAGCAGGTGCGTCCTGGGGACTCCTGTCAACCTGAGGTACTTTATGGTACTTGAAACTCTTCCTATGGGGATATTCACGAACCAGTGACATATTTATTTTTTTGCATGTCTAAATGTCTAAATAAGATTGGCCATGCATTTCGGAGTTTGTATCGCAGATGGTTGAAATATGTGCTGCGCTTGGGGCGCACAGGTTTCGTGCCCCTTTTAGAGAATCTTGAAACGCTGTGTCAAATGGATTCAAATGGCCCATGTGCCAAAGAGAGGCAGCACAATGCCTCCCGCAATCTTCAATAATTTTGGTGGACGTGTCTCAGCATGAGTCCAATCAGCATCCCTCAAGAATAGATGAACTTTGCAACTACAAGGCTCATTTATTCAATTTATTCTGAAATATTAGTAATGCTTGTAGGTTCAGGCTCTTGGACTCCATGAAGACTGCTCCCCCAAAACAGCCCAAGCCGCAGGTATGGTGCGAAACTCAGGGGGAGGTCAGCCACGCATTTGGAACCATTTGGAGATATATAAAGTGCACTAAACATGCTACTGAGTGTGCATATATATATGTATATGTATATATATATATAGACATGTATGTACTTTATATATATAGAATACATATCTATAATATGCATTTCATTATTGCTTTGCGCATCCTTGGGCTCTTTTTTTGGATACATTGCCCATCTAGATATGTTTTTATGTCTTTATTGTACCCGCAAAATCCTGCAACTGTATCTCCCATTGTGATATTGCCATATTTGGGATAAGCATCCATTTGCCAGCCATTTGATGTGGAAGCGAGGGTGACAGGGTTTTAACCCACAGCCATGTCGGACTTGACATGATTTGACCACCAAAACCTTCCACTTTTCCTTCCTTACCGCCCATGCAATCCCATATGAAACCCTATTAAATCCCCATTACCCTCTGGTAATTTGACATAGCTATTGAAAATGACCATTTATAGTGGATTTTCCCATTAAAGATGGTGATTTTCCATAGTTATGTAAACGTTTACCAGAGGGTAGGTTTCCCGGTGAAACCATGCGAGCGACCCCGAAGAAAAAAAAACGGTGGCCGAGGCGACAACCCACGGCTGCGCCAGGAAGCCACCGAGGCGCAGGAGGCCGAAGACACGCTGCGGCGGCGCCTGGTGGAGCTGACCCAGCGACTGGTGGAGCTGAAGGAGAGCTGTCGAAACACCAACGGTACTGGAAGGTACTGGAAAAAAATTATGGCTGTTTGAAAACGGACTTTATGGAGAACTTTGAAAACAGACTTTGGTTTAACTGTTGGGTTGAGGATATAACCATAGGTATAAGTATATAACTAGGTGTTGGGTCCGTTGGGTGTTTATAAACCCACAAACATAGCGTCACGGGGCATCCTCTTGTAGGAATGGTGGTTTTTGTATGTTTTTGTTGTTTCATGAGAATGGTCGTTTTTATATGGCCCATCCCTATTTTTCATAGGAAGAAATCGGGAAGTTCCAGATGGTATGGCTATGGGTCGATTCCCTGGCACCCTGACGGCACCCTGACTCGTGTGGATCTCTGACTTATCAGGAGACAGAAAGACAAGTCAAGATAGATATTGATGTGGACAAGTGCTATATGATATATCTACAGATCTAGGATATACTATATATATAATTATATATAGATATCTATCTAGGATCAAGAGAGAAGTTCAGACTGAAGTAGGCATCACACCATTGGGTTCCTCTTGTGACAAGGAGCTGATCGCAGAAAAGGAGGAACTTCTGTGCATGGCAGCCCTGGCTGAGGGGCCAGATGGCTGATGGGCTGATGAAACACTGAGCTGCCAAAATTAGCCAAGATCAATGGATATAGATAGATGAGTCCAAAGATGAGGTATATAATGGTATATATAGTTAGTATATGTCAGTATAACCCAACATTGCCACTTCAATGGATGATCGATCCACCAGCACTCCATCTTTGAGATTCCACTTTTTCCTCCCACTCCAGATCGACTTGAACGCTTGTAACAGGAACAAAGTGATGCACAATGATGCACACCCCAACATGGTAAGTCTTAGGGGAACATGATAAACAATCATCAAACTTGAGCGCGCCCTATTTTCCTATAAGCCCAAGGAGGATTTCCATTGCCAGGGCAACTTGACCTCCAAGTGGATACGTGAGTCAACCTGCAAAACCTCCAAGTGGGAATGATTTCAACCACCGGGATTTCCACATGAAAGAAGTCTCCAAAAACTCCTGGGGGATGAGCTGCCAAATTGGACATGACTTTCGATGTGAAGGGGATACCCTCTGGTAAACTAACATGGCTATTGAAAATGGCCATTTATAGTGAGTTTTCCCATTAAAAATGGTGATTTTCCATTGCTATGTTAGTTTACCAGAGGGTAATGATAATGTGACCCAAAACAGGTGGAGATTGAATTCCTACTGACGAACGACCAAGAACTAGGAGATGATGTGCCCTTTTCACACAAAGTGTCCCAGTCAAGCCAGTGATTCGGCCATTTTCCATTTTGCGAATGTGCGGGCTCCGGGTGGGTTGAGATCCGCATCTCTCCCCTTGATGGCCCTGGCTGCGGACCTCCCCGAAAAATGGACAGGCAAGGGTGAGCTGTGGCAAGAAAAAAAGCAAGCGCTGCTGCTGAAACAGAGTCCCAGTCATCCACTCTGAAAAACATGAACAACTTATTGTCATGTTGTCATGTTGTCATGTTGTCATGTTGTCATGTTGTCCTCATATCCTCATCCTCATCCTCATCCTCATCCTCATCCTCATCCTCATCCTCATCATTCTCATTTCTTCTCCTTCTTCATCTCAATGGTTCACCACGGAGAACCCCATCAGCATATGTCAGCACTATGCCCACGGCCGGGCTCCAGCCATCACCTGGGCTTTGAGCTTTCAGAGTTAAGATGGCCGGCTGCTGAGACTGGAGACCGTCAAGCGCCAGATGTCACCAATCTATTAGTCCTACTTTTCTGGCACCCCAAAAAAGATAAGCCATGTAATCTATCAGAATGTGAGTAGGATGTTAATTTCGCATTTTTTTTCTCTCTCTCTCTCTATAAATATATATATATATATATAATATAATATATATATATGTGTGTTTACATGTTCCTGTGCATTTCCCTCCTTTTTTGGGGGTTATGAAAACATCAAAGGCACGTCTCCAAGGCGCTCACCTGGGCCCCGTGGCACATGGGGCACATGGCCCTGTCGGAACAGATGTGGGGCCACCCGGCAAGGTGAACCGGTGGGTTAGGTGACCAAACGTAGCAACCCCAAGAATCATCCCAATTTTCACCAGAAATGGATGGACATTTCTTGATGTTTCTCTTTTTTGTTACTGACCGTGTTCATTTTCGACATTCACGGGGGCTTACCGCTTCGGCAAAGCACGCAGTCGGCGAGGTCTGAGGAGGATCCCCCAGTTCCTGGTATCGAGGATGCCGAGCCATCCGAAGGGACAGCGTGGCTGGGACCAAAGTTCGTGGCGCTTGGGCCCTTGGGGTGGGCCCAGCTCTCCGAGCAAAACCTGGTTGCCGGCACTGCCTGTCTTTCTAGTGAGAATCTCGACTTTGAATCACTGCAAGTCAGAACATTTGACTTTCAAACGCTACATTGACACACACACACAGATAGATAGATAGATAGATAGATAGCTAGATAGATAGATAGATAGATAGACAGATAGATAGATAGATAGATAGATAAATAAATAGATAGATAGATAGATAGATATATATATATAGTAACTAAGATAACCACAGGGCGGACGATCACAGGCCGTCCCGGTCCCAAGGCCGACATTCGGCGTGTCACAGCAGCTCACTACAAACCCGCCGCCAGCTCAGAGCTGGGGGTTTGCCATCTTCAAACATCTTTGAACATCTTTGATGCTGATTGATCCAATATGATCGAATATGAACATGCACACAGAATCACACACACACATATATCACACATATATATATATAACTAACATCTTTGAAGCACTTTGGATCCAATGAGTTTTAAACACACAACCATACACAAACGAAAACCTTCGTTGCCTGGTGATTTTTTTTTTTGGGGGGGGAAGGGGGTCAGTTGGAAGGCCAATCCTGCAGGTGGTGCAGGCGGAGCAGCCGTTTCTGGTCGATTTTTTTGGGAGCGGGAACCATAGATTTGGGTCATTCTTTTCGTCACCATCCAATGGTAAGGACATGACTTGCAGCAGCTGAAATTGTCGGTTACGGTTGGAGGCAACACTGGGAACCAATGCATCAAAAAACCATAAAAAACCTATAATGGCTGAATCTAATTACACTGACTTTATACCACCATTTGCATTCTATATATTCTCGCGACCAAACTCATTCCACAACGTGGCATGTTCCGGCAACCTAGCGTGCTATCGACAGTCCTCCGATTGATAGATGTTGTTTCAAGGACATCGGACATATGGAAACATCCGCATCGAATTCCCATTGCCGTATTTGTTTCACTGCTGATTCAAAGGAACTGCACGAAGCCAAAGTTTCATCCTCCAGCACCAAACAATACCAAGCCCTGGATCCCTGATGATTTCCCACATTTCTCATGGAAGATGATGAACATTGATGAACCATGGAGGTTTTCACCAGATTCCATGGCCTCAAATGACCGTTGTGAGGCCTCCCAGAGACCACAGGCCTCGCCAATGCGAGTGCAGTGCCTTGGCAAAAAACACACTACTTTCATAGTGGTGGTACGCGAGGAAAATCATGTACCACGGCGGCATACTCATTTTTGTGATATGAGATCATTTTTTTGCCAACTTTTTGGCGTCTCAGAGCTGCTGAAATTTGGATTCAACAACTTCAAGCACTGCTGTCACGCTTTTATGGATTCCATGTGGCGAACCCTGCGGTGCAGTATATCACAACATGTCACAACTGCGTAAGTCCTACTTTTTTTTTTAAACGCATGCGGAAAGAGAAATATATGCGAAAAGAACCAACACTTTAATTCAGCTCTTAGACCTTTAGCACACCCCACATAAATGTTTCCCGTTACGCTGTTTGATCATCATTCGAGGCGCTGTCATTTGCACAAGCGGCCGCAGCAGGGATGCAAGCGATGTGCCAAGTTCAAGACTCTGACCACAGGCCCTGAAAATTCTTTGGTGGATGACATGGCCTCAAAGTATCTCAAAGTCATGAAGTTGGGGTCCTGTATTGAAGTCCGTCCCAATGACTTTTTTAACACCCGCACGGGTAAAGTCATGACGGACCCGAGTTGATGATTGTTGTTTCGGGGGTAAGGTAAGGTAATCATGGGGCAATCCATTTTTTCCAAACTCTATGATAGCAGCCGGCACAAAGATTAATTATAGACACATTATTTCCACTATACAATTTGCCACATTTACTATCTGATAGCCGGCACAAAGATTGAATACACATCATTTCCATTCATTTACCACATTTACTATCATTTATTACTATTTTCTTTGGATATTTTTGAAACAGCAAATTCAATTTTATTGTTTTGGGATGTTTTGGGTCATTTGCGTTGCTACCAATGTTGACATATGTTGACTGCCCATTTTCCAGGCCAGATGTCGACCCAACTCGTAGAAAAGGTGGGTTCCAGTGAGGCCGGTGGGCGGGGCTGGAGGACTAATCCCTTCCCAACGTTAACCACCCCCAGAAACCATGGTGGATGTAGGGAATGAAACCACATAATTGGGACCAGGGGGTATTTAATATTAGGGGCATGGGATTATAAAGAGTTGATTGAAGGTTTTATATAGATCATTCTAGTAGGGAACACGATAAACCATGAACATTAGGGGTACCATGGTGGATTTCGTTGTTCGGTGGCACGTTTGCCCATAGTTTGCGAATCATTTGAATTTGAAGGCTATTTTCAACTATGTTAGAGCTGTACCTCCCAATTTTCAGGATGGTCAGAAAATGAACAACTTTAAACCACCAATTTTGATGGGTAATTCGTGCAAACCGTAGCAAATACCCACACAAGACTCAGGCGGAAGAGAGAGAGAGAGAGAGAGAGAGGGAGAGAGCCAGTATATATATAATATATATATAATATATATAATATATATATATAATATATATATATATATAATATATATAATATATTATATAATATATATAATATATATATATATTATATATATATATAATATATACATATATATACAGATACCACCTGTTTATACAATTGTATACCATGTTTTGATTTTGGATAGTTATGTGATCAGTATAGAAACTGCTAACCATTGAGCTCTGGGCCATCCTGGGTCAGGTAGTCGGTGAGCTCTGGAGCTCCGGAAGACGCCAAGGAGGGTAGATGGCCGTTCAAAGATGGGGAAAACATGGGAAAAACGAAGCTTCAACATGCTTCAACAGGTTTGAGGCTGGGTAGTTTGGGGTTATTTTTTGTGAACTCAGCTTTGCTCGCGGACAGATGCCATTTTTTGGGCTATGAGCCCGCACATCAGTAGTGTTTGAATACATATTGGATGGGCCAAAGTTCGAACATCGGCACCAGGAGCCGAAGTCGATGAGCCTGCGGTGGGATTCAACATCAGGTTCCGCAACCAAATCCTAACGTCTGCCGCTGAGCGATCGTGACTGCCCAGTACCGTTGCACGTTGCAGCGGTTTCTGCTACCCAGGTTGCCAGGTTTACCGGGGATTATGATTCTCCACTGTATAGGTTTACCGGGGATTATGATTCTCCACTGTATAGATTGTATGGGATCCCAATCAAACCAGCAGAACAAACTCACGAAGGATGTTTTCTTGGGGAAGACCTTGACAGCAATCTGTGTGGCGGATGGTTCTACCAAACTATGGTACTTCCAGACCACTTTGAGGAGCATGTTCCAATGACAATTGATTTCAATTGAGACTTTTTGAAAGATTGATCAATTGATCTATCCAGAGGAGGGCTCACTCAAGAAGATTCAAGAAGATGTTTTTTTTTAATGTTTTTTGTTTGTTTTGTCTCTCCCCATAAGAGAACCCATCTCAGGGGTGTCATGGCTACCGGGTAACCGCAACGCTGGCGCTGCTACGAGGTCGGAGTACTACCGCGTGATCCGTCACACGGTCAACAGCGTGGAGGGGCTGATCGAGGAGGTGCAGCAGTCAGCGGAGCACGTCGGCACCTCAGCTCCCCTGGAGCTACGAGGTCAGGTCGTTGGCGAAGTTGGCTAAGTTGGTTAACTAACGGTTGGGTTTATGGAGATTATAAGGGTTAAGCCAACTTGTATGGGGCACCACCTTATGGATGAAATCACGTTTTCTATGGGAGGTTGTGCAATATGGAATCAGTTGATGACCTGATTTAGATTCAAACAGGAGTAGGAGTATCAACCCTAGAAATGATGACCGCTGGGTGGACCTTGTGAGTCACTGTTTCACCAGACCAACTGGGATAGCCATGAAATGCTCAACACGACCAACAAGAGTGTTTTCGAGGGATTGGGTTTTGTCATGCTTTGTGCCATGCCACGTTTCCATGATTTTCTGCAACACTAAATTTCGCATGGAACCCAACAAGGGGTCACATCGGTTGCATCTATCTAGTAGTCAAAAATGATCTGACTATCAACTAAGACTCTAAGACCTTGTTTGCGAGGTTCCACGTCAATTTTCAGGCAGAGGTACAGTCACCGACAGAATTATGGAAAAAAAAAACGTTTCAATTTACAGGCGCCGCCTGTCTATGATAGAAAAGTTACGAACCTTTTTTTTTTTCCATAATTATTTTTTCCATAATTACTTTTTTTTCCATAATTCTGTCGGTGACTGTATTACCATCGATTCGCAATTTGAATGCATTTTAAGGGGGAATATTGAATTATAGAAAATATTGGGTTGATACTACATACTTGCATTTGCATAC
>Ga0126342_10015652_pt1 | contig 13278 bp, 14 predicted proteins | sample Cyp1metagenome_FD_92528 | JGI IMG/M metagenome (GOLD analysis project Ga0126342, IMG submission 92528) | Coral microbial communities from Lord Howe Island, Old Settlement Bay, Australia - Cyphastrea 1 metagenome | ecosystem: Host-associated > Invertebrates > Cnidaria > Coral ...
CGTGACAAAGGCGTCCCTTCGTCATATCACAGCAAATGATGAAGTGTCTTCGTTGAGTGGTGACTTCATCATTGCTCACCACTCCCCTGCAAATGTGAAAAGATTCCCTGCAAATGTGAAAAGATTCGAATCAAAGAAGTTTTACATCTGTTCAGATGTTACACACACACACACACTCTCATGCTTTGACCTGCACAGGCCAAACAGAGATATGAGCCTGGAACCCAGTTTGAGGGTGGCAGCATGTGGCAGCTATCACCGCTATCACCGCTATCACCATTATCACCGCTATCACCGCTATCACTACTCTGGCCTTTTGAAACGATGCAAGTGTTACCTGCACAGCTTGTGCTGCTTTGACTCGAGATGGTTGGCTGTCTTGGATGCCGTTTCGTATGCGGTTTCGTATGCCATTTCCGAGCGTCATTGGTCATACGAAGGCATTGGTGTCGGTGTCATTTGGTCAGCGTGGTCTTGCTGAGGTCATATGAAGCAATGGATGACCAGTGGAACGAATGGACCATCATTTGCATGTTAGGGTTTGAGCCTTAAGAGCCTTAAGAGCCTTAAGAGCCTTAAGAGCCTTAAGAGCCTTTAGAGCCTTTGAGCCTTAGGCTGCTTAAGCCGCAGATTGGGTTGTCACAGTTGTCACATGGCCTCGGCAATCTGAATTTGTTGATCTTGTATGATTGATACTATTGTGATACGATTGTGATACTATTGCAGTGTAAGTGTTGTTTGTTCATTTCCTGCCATGGCCCATGAGGCTCATTGTCATCATGCTCACCAGCTTTGTGACAGCGAACAAGAGGCCAGCGGTGAGTTGGGCTTTGGCTTTGCCTCTCGGAGTCACTTTCCATCACCAGGAGTCAGCCTGGCAAGATGAGCCACTTGTCCGAGTTCAGGACATGCCATGCGGCAGATATCAATCTATTCGGACTGATGCCCGGACTGAGGCCGAATGCTGGAGCTTGAGACGTTTGGAGACTAAGCAGGGAATCAGCCGACAGCGGAGCGGTTTGATTTCCGATAGCGACTGCACTTGGCACATCTTGGCACTATGAACAATATGAACAGGTATCAAGATGTATGAATATGTCATAATATGTCACATTTCTATACACAACTCACGCTTGCAGCGCTCGAAATTTCAACAAAAAGTGCTGCGTTACCAGGTGAACATCTGGTTGACATTTTGAAACGGTTTTTTCTCGACATTTTTCTCCAGGCGATGGAAGCTCACAGGTTCCAGCACTGCAGGCCTCGCACTTGGTCGATGGCGACCAGGAAACCGAAGGAAATTTCTGAGAGCAAACACAGTAATCTATAGATATCTATAGTGCATTTACTATAATCCACTAGAATCATCTGGAGAATCCTCTACTAAAGTAAATTGATGATATGATGATATGGTATGATATGATATATGTTTCATTATGTTTCCACTGTAATCCAGAGGGATTTTTGCTACGCCGCTCGCAGGTCATTTGTCGTTGCTGAGACAGGCGGCGCAGGCAGCGCAAGCGCCTCCGCCCTCCTCGTCCACACAGGCCGGTGGGCCCACTCGGGATAGATGGAGGACATAGATTTATACTCTATATATATATATATCTATAATGACTTGTATCTGTATATATATGTATGTAATTACAATAGTGATATATGATTATGACTCTTAGATATATATGTACATACAATATGCACATATACATATACATATACATATACATATATATATATATATATATATATGTATGCATGCATGCATGCATGCATGCATGTATGTATGTATGTATGTGTATATATATATATATATTTTGTGTATATATGTGTATATATGTGTATATATGTGTATATATATATGTATATATATATATATGTATATATATATAAATGTATATATATGTATGTATATATATATGTATGTATATTTATGTATATATATATATATATACATGTATGTATATAAATATGTATGTATATATATATATATATATACAGTATGTAAATAGATATATATATATATATACATATATATATATATACATATATATATATATACAAGTGAAGGGATACTGTAACATGCATATCAACAAATCTAGGGGTAAAGGATCGCAACGAACCGTACAATGGAATGGGATTGCGAACTTGCCCGTTTGCGTCAAACTCGAGGGAAGAATGTGACTGAGTTGCTTTGCAGCCCAAAGCTCATTCCATAGGGAACTTGTGCAAGTGAGAGAAAATTGTGCAAATTGCACGGTCTCTAAAAATATGCAAACGTGGGCGCGTTCGAAGCCTGTACACTGCCACTGTCACAGATCGCATCTTCCAAAGTTTTTGCGAAGGTAAATGGCGTAAGAAGAATGAAGCGTTGGTTGAATTGGGAACGCATGACCAATGCTTGAGCCAAAGCTCTGCGCAGGTTTGCACTGGCTTGAAGTTTTTGGATGCAATATTATGATGCAATAGAATGGCAGTTTCTTGTGGGCTTTGTGTGGTTCCTGTGTACAGTTTCTGTGCAGTTTCTGTGTGAAGGACCTCAGCGTTTGGGATGCCACGGTCATGCACTGAGTTCTCTGTGAAGCTCAAGACGCCGACTTCACAGATGGACCGAACCAATGAGACCGAGCCAATCTGGAGCCAATCCAACGTCAACTGATGCGCATAGTGTACCTGTCGTCCCAATTGAAATCAGCTCCTCTGAGGTGAATCTCTTCTCTTGCCTTGTGGGCACAGGCTTCGCATGTCGCATGACTTCACCACTTTCTGAGAAATCGAAATGTAATGCTTCCCGGTTTGCATCAATTTGCTGGGCATACCGTGACAACGACTTAAGCATGCTTTAACCAATACCTTGTTTTTTTCTGAGCATGATTGGTGACCAGGTTTGCTAGCCATGCCGTATGCGTTCTCTTTAGCAGACGCCTCAGCCCGTTGACAAAATCAAGGTACGATTGATGGAAATGCCCGGGGTGATCCGTTTGTCTTTAAATCTGTTTATGTTTTCTTTGGAAAGAACTGCTTTGTTGAAGCATCTTCAAAGAACCGCACCTTAAGGCGACCTGGGATTTGTGAGATTCCCCTCGAGGTTTCATCACAGCACAGATCAGCGGATTACGCATTGAGTGACCATTACCGGCTACTGAGTTCAGTGAGTTCAGTTTTCAGGTGATTGGAATTCTCTGGCAAGTGATGACGTTTGGTACAACATCTTGGCCGGAATGAAAATGGTCTCCCTTGTCGAATTGAAGTGGCGATGCATCAAGCACTGTTTGAAGAAAGTTGTTTGTCCAACCCAGGCAGGATTGATTGCTGCACCCTTGGTGCTCATTTTCGCATCTTGGCCTTCAAATTGGTTTGACAGTGACTTCAGTCCCTCAAAGGCATGAACGAAAACGCAGAAACGCCTCAGCCATGCAGTTTCAGCTGCAATGGGAGGACCTCAACTCAGCTAACTGCTTATCGAGACACCGGTTTTTTCTACCACTGCGATCTTTCTCTAATAAGCTGCTACTTGGCAGTTGAGTTTCCCTGTTGGAAGCTGATGTGAAGGTCACATGCTCTGCCTACACCGCCCACCTGATGGTTTGGGCCATGCAGGCTGAGGAGCAATACCTAAAATGTGGATTTATGTGGATTTGACAGTTGAAAGATGAAGGCAGCATTTAAAAGAATCTACCAACATGGAAACATAATTTAAGATGCAATAGACGAAGAATAGATGAGATTAGTTATGATTAGTTGCATTCCAGTTTCTGCCAAGAGTGCTCCAGGAAAGTCGTCGTGGCGTCCCAAGCGGACGCCTCGCTATTGGTTTAGGCTCCAGGGAATCAACAAGAGCAATTGCAGCACCTGATATACAAAGTGAATCAAAGTGATATACAAATAATGGGATCATATGGATCATATGGATCTGGGATGATGGCACGATTGCTCCAATTCACTTTCCCACCGAGTGGAAAGATCCAAGCCGATTTTCCAGCTTCGACATCAGTGAGCTTTGCTGTAGACAGATCCGGTGAAACCTGTGAATGACTTGAGTTGAGTGATGATGGTTTCAAAGCTGCCGCGCAGATTGGTCGGGGCTCGCACACGCAGCTTTTGGACCAAAGGTGGGGGACTCAAAGTGGACATCAAGTGAGATCGGTTGAGAGTTGAAGTCGAAATCACTCAAAATTCAAAGTCAAAGGTTAACGTCGCCCAACTGAAATAATTCCAGGTGCTGTGAGAACATTTTTCTGAGGCGAAGAAATTGGTGGAGCTCTTCTTGATTGTAGAGCTCTGGGGTTTGGCACTCAGCTGTTCGGCACGGCACCAGAAAGCAGATGGTGCTGAAAGCATTTCTTGACTAAGGATATTTGCTAAGTACAGTCGTGCAGCGCCCAGAAGTTCTTGGAGTTTGCTTTTCAGAGAAAGAGAAAAAAGAGTAAAAGTCACTTCAAAGCACAGACTGAATACACGCAGGAGTGTTTCTTCAGCGTTGTGTCGCCAGGTTTGTGCCTCTTTGAACATCACGCAGCTGGGAATCGCTACAAATCCAGCGGTAGCGTGGCAGTGAATTTGGCGTTTGACACCACATTGGACCGTTTTGAAGGCAGTTGAAATATGTTGAAATATGTTGAAATATGTTGAAATGAATTTAAAATATGTTGAAATGCATATGTTGCTTTGTGTTGCTTTGACTTGAGGTGGCGTTGTCCGTCACCGGTGCTTTTGCTTTGACCTTTGTCGGGGCCTCGGGGCCTGGAGGGGAAGTGCCTGTGTTGAAATGGGAGAGGAACGATTTTGCGGCTCCAAGGTTCCAGTGAAACTTTTGACCAAGGTCAACGTGCCTTGGCTATGCAGTGTTTGCATCAGAAAATGTGACCGTGGTGCTTCATAATTCTGGCTAAGTCTGAACTATTGGCTCGTAGAGCGCGAGGCTTTCAACCAAACTTTCCATTGGTTGAGGTGTATCTCTCATGGCTTTGTCTATGTATCGCTTTCAATGTATGTGATCTTTGTTTCTTTACATGTTTTGAATGATCTTCCAGCTAAGAAGGAAGGTTGGCCGGAAATTGAACTTGTTCAAAGCCAAGTTGTTGTCAGCAGACAAAGAATAGTTGTGCATGCCCAAAACATTGCCTTTCAACTTCTTAGCATTTACTCAACAGGATGATCTGTGCATTACTTTTCAAGATTTTTGCCGAAGTTGGTCCAAGGTGTTGTCAAATCTGGTCTACATCGCCAGTGCTTTGATGTCAGCAACTCATTTTGGGAAACTGTTTCTCTCACTGGTCGCTGACGTCTTCACTGTTGGCTTGAGTGATTGGTTGCCCATATGTCCCTTGCTGTTCAATGCTTCTGGAAGGTTTGTTGCGACGGGCATTCTTCTGCCGCAGAAGGCATGGTACAGGGAACACGCCCCAGGGCTGCAGCAGACTACCAGCGAGTTTTTCCAATTGTCCTTCAATTTGTTTCTCAAATTAAGCAATGAGAGCAAGGCTCATTTGCAATGCTTTACAGCTGGCACGTAGCTGACGCTGAAGTTTTGCGAGGCTCCGCCGTCTGAAATCCAGACAGTGAAGCCGCACGGGATCCCGAGAGAAGCCGGAGAAGCGAAAGAAAGGCCTCACTCTAGCCATGCCATACACACGAGCCCACACTGCGTGGTACAGTCCTTCAGAGAAACAGGACAAACACAACAAAAATCGACATAGGACGACAAAATGCAGATAAGTACTGTAAGTACAGTAAGTACGTGATTGTTCGCCATGTCAAATCTGTGCAACATGTGCAACTGTGGCAGTGAATGGCAGTGGCACCTTGGAGTGGACGCACCGCACTAAGGCACGGCCTCTTGGCTGCTGCGGGCATTTTGATCTTTAGCCCCGCAGGCCGCGTCTGCTAAGTTTGTCTGGCATTTTGAGTTCGGCAAGTTGACCCCGCAGGTCATTCCTTCTACCCACGGCTCATACAGCAGATGGAGGAGAGTTGCTTCAAAACAATACCCTTTACATCCCTTTACATCCCTTTACACATCTTTGTACTGTACTTTGGACTTGTTTCGCGAACATTGAAAGAATGTGTCATGTGTTTCATGTTTCTTGCTTCTTTTGGAACACGCAAAGACATGAACATGGGCAATTCCATATCGAATTGAAGCTGGCTTTGACAAGTACTTCGATGCCTGCATGCTTGTTGGTTCTACACTTTACACCCTTCGCAGGATGATTTAGAGCATACCTTCACATACTCCTCACAATCCCTTGTTCTCATGGTGTCAGCATTTCGTGTGCAACTTGGGGAGGAGCCATCGAAATTCCCAAGCTGCATCAAAAGGGTACGCCAAACGGTCAGATTTTCGGAGGTTGTAAACGATTGTAAACTTGCTTCCGGATGTCAGGACATGAACCTAATGTCAACTTGTCAAGCTGAGTTTTGCGCAGCGCCGTGAAAAGTTAATATGAATCTGATATGAGACATTGTGCTGAAGCCAATACTTTCGCCTTCAGGCCTATAGCGGTGCCTGCGTTGTATATCTTCTCATCGCAGTTCCTGGGTGAGCCATGTTGAAATTCTGTGGGATAGTGTGGGATGTTATGGCCACGCCTGCCTTTTTCTGTCATATAATGTGTACATATTTGTACATTGTCTTGTCTTCAGCAATTGAAGACTTTGGAAGGTTTATGAAGGTTTTTCGGTTGTGCACTGGACTGCGCACCTCGAATGTTGTGCCTTTTTCATGACCTGTTCAACCTTGTTCAATCCGGTTCATAGAGACCCGTTTCGGATGCTTTGGATTCTGACACATTGTGGGCAGGTACCTTCTCTTCGGTGATGCTGCGCAGCCTAGTGCCGTGCGCAACATTGGCATCTGGGCACCGATTTCAAAATGCTTCGATCCTTACCAGGTTACCATCCTTCCCGGTTGCTTTGCCCAAATGTAGCATCCCTTGATTGCAACTAAGCTTTTGAGCGTCGTGGAAATTTCCAGATGTTAGACTCTTAGACCTTTTCTGGTAGTTCCCATGAAGTTGCCAGAAAAGGCAGGAAGAACAGTATCTTAAGTGTTCGAAAACAATCGAAAACAGATGGGGAGAAAACAACTTGTATAACTTGTATAACTTGTATAACTTGTAACTCTAGCCGCTCATAGCCGCTCTAGCCTTCCTACACAACATGGCTTCACCGCTGAGTTGCGTTTGGGACCTTGGGCCTTCCCAAAGAACGTTGAGGTCTCGATCGAGCTCTTGTGCCGCTACCAGATCTTTGGCAACTTGGCAAAACTCGTTATATCTTGGCATGTTTTTCAACCAAATCGTTTAAGTTAAAGCGTGTTTAGGCATGTTCAAGTCTCCAGAACCGACAGTTGGGCGCAGACTTCAAGCAAACTTGCAAACATGCTGAGACTTAGCTTATCGGGTATTTAAAGTCCATCAAAGTCCTTGGGCACTGGGCCAGACTGGGCCAGACTGGGGAGGTGGATGAATACTTTGGCAGCTCTGGGATTGGTGGTCAAGCTCATTCCCAACCAGGCGCGTTCCTCACACGAAATGAACTGAATACGAATTGATACGAATTGGATGCTGCCGTTGCTATGTTTGCTATTGCTTTGTGCTTTAATGCAGCTACTAGGCAGCTATCAAACCAAATCTTTGACGGAAGCATTTGTGGGTTTTGTTTGACGCCGCTGCAATGGGCGTTTGCTACCAGGCACTAGTACGCAACTCAGCCTGTGAAAGACATATGATTAGTGATAAGTAGTGTTATTCAGGTTCTTCCACAGGTGAAACTAACTCGCAGCACCTTTTTCAAACTATATTTATTATTTATCTAGATTCGACTTATGGAGGAAAATATCCATGTTAGTGGACTGTAAGTTTGATGTGAAAGACGTGTTTTCAGACCATTGCCAGGCGACAGGGTCCAGTGGGACGGGAAGCCGCTTTGGGCTTTGCTCAAGCTGATGCTAAACGCTCCGTGTATGAAGCAACTCTTTCCCTTTACAATTTGTTCCTGCCTACTTTCATCTACTTCCAAGGGCTTCATTTGACAATTTGTTGATGCCACACGCAAAATGTGGCAAGTTTGCAACGTCAGGTTGATGATGACTGGGACCACACTGGTTTCCCTGAAGGAAAGAAGAGTCCCAGAAGAACCAACTTGAAAACACAGTCAGTTCAATATGTATAATTGTAAAGACGCAAGTACTTCAAAGCTTGAAAGCCAAAGTGCTGCCATACCCATGATGAATCTACGTGCCATGCTGTTCATAGCTCTACTTGTTCCTTGCCCCTCGGTGCGATCATGGCAGCGCCTATGCTTACAGTCCAAGTAATTGCATTGGACGGCGAGGCTGAAAACGAAACGAAACCCTTTCGGTTTCAAAAGTGTCAAACAAGTCAAAAAGTAACACATTGACAATGACTATTCTATGCACGATTCATGAGAATGTAATGAAATGTGTTCATTAGATTGGAATCAAATGCAGCCGAAGAGGGTGAGTCCTTTGCTGCAGATGATTCTTGAATGTAAAACTGTCTCCCCTTGGAGCTTTTCGAATTTGTCGAGTCACCAGGTGGTCTTGGAAAGTCTGGTTCCAGCGACTCAGTCAGCATCTCGCCAGAATTCGATACCTGCCGAGCTTCGTCAATGGGCATACCCTTTGACACAGACAGGACGCTTCAAGGTCTCGTGTCAATATCAATGCACGATACACAAAATCATTTAGCAATGTGTAGCAAGACATGTGTCCTGTGATGTCCTGTGTCCCGTGTCATGACTGCAACGACTTCAGGTGCTGGAACTGAAGGAAGCTTTGTGGCGTCGTTCGAAGACATGGGCTCCGTGTTGGCAACGCCTCATCGCAGAACGAGAAGTCACAGACACTGAGGCACTAACGTGCCCACTAACGTGCAACACGTGCAACACGCCAACGTTCAGTAATGCCTGGTGTTGGCAACGTGCAACGGACTGTGTTGGACAGATAGATGTCTCATGAATCTCACGATGTGTTCAGACACGTTCCCGATATGAGAGCTGTATTAGTCGCAGAGTTGAGACTTCATTGGGTGTGCAATTTTGTGATTTTGTGCAGATTTCAATGGGACCATGTCCATTTTGCAGAACTTGCGCCGCAGATCCTTGGCGATCTCTTTGAAGATGCAGTGACGCTGCAACTAGTGGAAGCTTGGATCTATGATCAGATGGCATGGAGACCTCCGGAGATATGGAAAATTTGGGAAATCTTCTATCTTGTACATTCTTGTACATTCTTGTACATTCTTGTACATTCTTGTACATTCTTGTACCGCTTTGAGCATGGATAGGCGCTGGAATAAGTTTGACGTTGTGTGAGTTTTTTCGTGTCTTTTCTCAGGTGACCCCGGACCCTTGGGACCTACTCATCAGCCGGAGAGCAAAAGCAAACCCTCAAGGAAAAGAAGAGGTGCGACATGAAGCCAGCGCTGCACATTGAAATCATTGCAGCTTGCTATCCACTACTACCCACTCATGTTTTTTCTGCAGATGTCCAACGCTATCCCTCTCATGCAACTGATTTCAAAAAATGTAAAACAACTAGCCGTTAAATCATAATGCTGCCTCAAAACGTGCAAAGCTAGTTGACCAAGTTGACGAAAACCCAGAAGAATACTCGGTGTTTTTCAGACGGAAATGTCTCGGACAGGAACCATAAATTATGGTGTCCATCGGGCGCAAACCATTGCAACTTTCAGTTGATCCAGGAGTGCTGCAAAACCCGTCCTCCCGTTGTATATTTCTTCGACGCCTCTTCGCAGGACTTCGCACTGTGGTTCAACAGTTTGGTTGAGCGTTCGTTTTCTGACAGCGCAAAAATTAGAAAATCCTAGGACAGCAAAGCAGAGTGGTCTGAGTCTAAAATACATGTCAATAGAGCCGAGCATTTCAGGGAGAGCCATCTTCGCTTCACATTGATTTTTTTGGCACTATTTCAAACGGCGGGTGGTTTGGAGGTTCTTTCAGGTCAGTCTTTGCACCAGGAGGTCCGTGTACGCAAGCCAATCTTGAGAGCTGCACCAGAGCCAGGCGCAGATTTTGCAAGGCGTTCCCTGATTTATGGTGCATGATTTCACCCAGATTTCGGGTTGCGCTTTGACGCGAATCGATTTTCAGGTGCGACAGCACGGCAACGTGGCCCACTCGGGATTATCAGTAACATTCAGCTGGTGATGTCGTCTGGTCTGTACCGTTGTAATAAAGCTTCTAATGGATGATGATCATTGCCATCATTGCCATCATTGCCATCATCGCTTCTTAGTCACAGTTGTCACATGTTGTCACATGTTGTCACCGCTGTGAGAATGTGAGCACCGGAATTGCACAGAGGTGCGGCAGTGGAAGCAGCGGAAGCCATGACCGCGGAACAAAGTCTGCAACTGGTGCAACGCCTCTTCGAAGATGTCGAGGTGCCGCCCATGTGGAGCTGAAGAGAGGGACAGAGCTGAGCGGAGTCAACACATTGTCACTCAAAAACATGACATTGTCACATATTGTCACACTATGTCCACAATGTTAAGACACCCATTGTCATGTTAAGTCATCTGTCATGTTGATTCATGTTGATTCATGTTGTATGTCGATGTGTGTCGCATCATGTCGTCATATGGGCGTCTCATTTTTTCGGTATCTGGTTTCTTGCTGTCACCAATCCCGACCTGTAGGCCAGTTCCAGCTGGAGAGCAGAGGCAATCACCATTTGTGCCAGTCTCCCATCACGAAAGAACATGGAACGTGGAGAAGATGGAAATAAGGTAAAAACATGAAAACTACGTTGGAGAATGTGGAATTTGGATGAATTTAGATGAAGTAGTTAATAGTAATTTAGTACTTAGTAACTTAGTAGTTGAATTTGAGAAATATCTCCAGGATTTCGTTGCGTCGCCAGGACGTGTTGTACTTTCTGCGTGAAGACTTGGACGGTGTCAGCGCCACCACGGCCACCACGGCCACCGGCACGGCCACCTCGCTGAGGGCGGCGCTGCACGACCAGGTCATACAAACCTTGGATGCGCCAGACCCGAATGGTGATTTTGGCGCCTTTGCAACAAATGACTTAAATATACTTATAAATATACTTTTAAAATCTGATAAATATATGGCTTGAATATATTGAAATGCTGCTTTGAAGGATGATGATGCAGGCAGTTTTCACTCAGAGTCTTTGATTGCACCTTGAACAAAAGATGCTCACTGTGGGGAAGTTGGTGAGTTCTGGCGACTTCCAGCCATCACCTCGTTGGGCCGAGGCAAAATCGTTTGTGTCTTACGCTGGCTGGGTGCACCACTTGTCCCACACCTGGTTGCTTGGCTTCGCGACTTCGCGGCGCTCCTGGCCCGATGAATTCCCATGGCCATCATGGCCTGTGTAAAGGAGTTGGAAGTGATTAAGGATTGATTAAGTTATATCAAGGTGATGTCTTGGGTGCTTTGAATGCTTTGATTCAAGTAGTTCTTCACCCTCAAATACCTTTTTACTCGCATCCTTCACGACACGGTCTGCTTGTCAGTCTAGCGTGAAGCACCGCTGCTTCACTGCAAGCTGAGCTTGGCCCAATTGACATAAAACGGCTTACGAGACATGAAGGCAGAAGATCTATGGCCTGCAGACTTCTTGCATACTGCTTGCAATGATGGAATGATTTTGTTTCCAAGATATTGATACCAACAAGGCCCTATTCAAGTGGCAAATAGAAAGCACAGAGCGATACACAACGTTGAAATAGATTTCAAATCTGCCAGTCATTTTGTTATATTTTGTTTGTCATTTGGAATTGTGGGAGGGCAAGCTGATACGCATCTCTCAGCAATTCTCAGCACAAAAATGGCTGAAAAGCTCAGCCAGAAAGCTTCCACGCTTCGCTGGAGCGAGTTGGATGGTGCTTGGCTTGGAGCTGGTAGCTGGTAGCTGGCCTAGCTGGCCATGGTGCGCAAAGGCGATCACCAGCGATGGTTGCTGCTAGGAGGGGACACTGTTTGTTCTGTTCCGGATGTGGAATGAAAAAAACATGTTTTGTTTATTTTGTTTTGTTCAATTTGTTTGACTTGTTTTGAATTCAAAAATTGAGGAATTGAAGAGGTGGCATTGAGAGATTCTATCCAAGTATGAGGCAAAAACCTTTCTTTGCAAAAGATGGCACAGCACGTACTGTAGAGCAGGAGCAGCGGTGACATTCTTTATCTTTGCCCCACGTGCCCTGGAAACGTTTTGAGACGGAAAAGGTCAAAGGCGAAACAATCCTGTCCTACAAGCCTGGGCAGGGTTAGGGCAACTGCAATGACAATGGTGCAATGATTCATTGTGACAGTGCTCAATTTTTAACATGGAACACGGGGATACAGCGATCGCAAGGATTTTAAGGCAGAACTAGGCCAGGCAATTGATTCATCTTGATTCATCTTGATTTTTTTTTTGTTCTTCTCTGAGGCGGTCTCTTGGTTGGCCTCGTGGTCCTTGCGCTCTTGGCGGTTCGCTGTCCCCAGCGGCTCCTTCGGCGTGCGAGAGTCCGGAAGCCCAGGAAATACCAGAGCTCCATGGTCTTCATTTATCATCATTTATCATCATTTATCATTTATTTATCTTTATTGTAGAGTTCTGTTTTTTGAATTTAGCACCCTCACACTGAGTCTTCGTCTGTGGATCAGTGACTCCCACACTCCAGGTGTCCTTCATAGAGCCTTCAAAGAATGCGGATCAGGCCACACAGGCTCTTCCGAGCGGGACAAAATTCAAAAACCAATTTGACACACCGGAGCGACAGCATGTATTGAACCATATTGAACCGGAGCGACTTTGCAACCAGCAATGCGGACAGCAGAACCTTTCCTTTTGTTGACATTTGTGGTCTGGTTTCCAACGCAACTAACGCAACTCAAGCCAATCACAAGCTTGTACAGCAGTGCAATGCAGTGCAAACTGTTCGTTCGAACGAACAGGTAGCTGCTCAAAGCGACGGAGTGCCCTGGCACATCATATCTGTCGAAGCTGTCGAAGCTGTCGAAGCACCGAGTTTCAACGAGTTACACCCACAGCTCTGTCATTTTTGTCATATATGAATATATATATATATACAATAGTACCATATATATTACGAAAGCTTGCTGTTTGCGAACGAAGTGAGAATAGGGCGTGTGGGGGGGGGTGGTTGCCGAAAGGGAACGAAATCTCGCCGTGCCCCTGTGTTGAGCGCGAGAAAACGGAGCATTTTGCTGGATTATGTACCACTAGGTAATTTGCTGACGGTGGGGTATCGATTC
>Ga0126342_10015653_pt1 | contig 13278 bp, 12 predicted proteins | sample Cyp1metagenome_FD_92528 | JGI IMG/M metagenome (GOLD analysis project Ga0126342, IMG submission 92528) | Coral microbial communities from Lord Howe Island, Old Settlement Bay, Australia - Cyphastrea 1 metagenome | ecosystem: Host-associated > Invertebrates > Cnidaria > Coral ...
CAGTGGCGAAGAAACACCAGGCAATTTCTTGGTCCCTGGTGGTTGATGGGTTTGTTTGGGCTTAAACACTATGTGACTATGTGGTTGAATGATGATTCTTTTAGACCATTTATATATATATAATATAATCCACTATGGGAATCCCGCCCTCAGCCAACCATAGAAGGACATGGCAGAAGTTTTTGGGCACTCATCGCCTACTGTAGGTCCTGTACGGCTCAAGAAAAAGGGTACCAATGTGAGCATAATGGACCAGGAGACCTTCACATTGCCCCATGGAAATTAAGGAATGCATGATGTTGAACCCCAGCCACATTCCGAAAACGATGAGTACTAGATGGCACATGATGGTACTGTATCCAGAAGGAAAGAAGGCGACATGCCAGATTTCTCACTTTTATGGAGGCCACATCTTCAGTCAGAGTTCTTTTGTTTGATCCCAGCTAAATGGCGTCCAACCCTTGGGCCCTGACAGGGCCCAAAGGTGGCCCTTTACCGATCCCAGGATTTCCGGAGCAGCTTCGGCAGATTCAGCAGCAGTTGCATCAGCAACAGGTACAGCTGAAAGAACAGCTGCAGCTGCAAAGGCTGCTTTGCAGCGGTTGGAGGATCGTTTTTTATTGAAACCCAAGCTGCAGTTGTTTGAACTTCCCATTTTTAGTTCCGAAATCCGAGCTGCCATGGCCTTGGTTGCCTTCGTTGGTGGGTTAGTTTGTTTCAGATTTGATTGCGTAATATTGCGTATTCATGCGTATTCGATAAAAGAACACTGTACACATGTCTTTGCATCACTATTGACTATCTAAGAATAGATTATACGATGCGCTGCAGGGCAGGATCACGTTATATCACATGTTTGTTCATGCAAAGTGAGAGGTTCCAGTTTACAAATGCTTCGAATGGCAGGGCAGACCCACACAAAGCACAAAAAGAACAAAGTTTTAAAAGATATCATATTAGCAAAGCAATAGGATCCACCATCCCCAATTTCACTTTTTCAATCACCAGGCAGTTGCAGCACCGTTGGCCCAGCCCCTTCACCGCCGGACCCAAGCGACACAGCCCTGCGCCGAAGCGGCAAAGTTGGCGAGGTGCGGAGTTGGTTGAAACTACCATCTTTGGCTGGTCAAAAAAGGTAGATTTTGGTAAAATCCAATCCTAACTAACATATACATATAGTGACATAGTGGTAATTTAAGAGTGTTACCGTGCTTTTTGGGGTTGCGAATTAAAATAGCTGGTAGCATTTTACCTATGAAACTGGCTATTTACTGCGTTCCAAATTTTGTAGCGAAATCCAATGGATTAAAGCCTATTCAAAAAACAACTCATGCTCGCGAAGTGGCAATTTTGGGGTGCCCCATTTGAAGAAAAACATATCTACTGTACATTGTGCGATTTCGCTGCTGGCCATTGCGAACAAAAAACCTTGGCACCTGGTGTCAAGCCGGACCATCCCAGGCTAGGGATTACAACAGACAAGATTCTTTGAGAGTTACAAGTTACAAGTGTAATAAAATTACCCAGTTGCAAACCATAGAAACTTACGTCCAGCATCATCAATTCGAATGGTTGTGACATGTTGTGACCATTTCCCGTGTGCTTTATGATGTCAATTCGGAACAAACTACTAATGAAACCTGAGAAAATTGGACTTGCCACACATCTATCTTTGAGTTTGCCAGAACATAGTGCACACCCAACCCCAATGGTTTATCATTTTTTGGTATAATTTTCCAGGGGTCATTAAATGTCCCATTTTGGGAATATTGAACATCACCTTATAGTAGCCATTATAGACCATATACCTAATGGTTGGGTGATGTTCAATGGGGACATTTAATGACCCATGAATTTTCCTTATTAATATTACATAATATATGGCCAGAAATTGCGCATCCCTGATGGTTGACAGCTGGTGCCAGCGGAGGTTCCAAGACGCAGCAGATTGCGAAGCCCATGGCATCTGACGTGGAGGGAAAGGAGTGGAACTCGTGGGACGTTGAAATTTTACCAAAGACTACGGAAACCTTGGGTGGGTAGTTTGGAAAACTGTCATCCTTTGCTATAAAGAGGGATATTATATAATATATATATGATTATATGGATCTATATATATATATATATATGATATGTAAACATGACCAGCTAGGAAAAAACAGGGTGTATGAGATTGGGAATATGGGTCAACATTTCGTTTTCACAAACACTGGGAAGCCAAGGGGTTTTGTTATGTGTTTGTGCGTCAAACATATGTCTTCTTTCCCTTTTCCTTTTGGTGATATGGGTATGGATCAATACCTATTAATACCATTTTTAGGGGATGAACATCCATTTACCAGCTATTTTGATGTTCACCAGGGGTACAAGGTTTTGACACACTGCCATATTGATGACCATTCATTTTTTGGGGTGGTAATACTGTATCCTTTGGACATCCCCGACTCGCTCGAAAGGCGTCTGGAGGTTTTCCTGCAACGGTGGAAGGCGGCTCTGGGTCTGTTCAAAGGGATATGCCATAAGGTCCATAAGTGTGTGGTTGACACATTGGGTACCAATCGCCAAATCAATTCCCATCACACATCCAATTCTTGGGATTCATCGGTGGGCTGTTTGGGATCAATATGTTTCATATGTACAGATGATCATTACAAAATGGCTTGCTTGACTTGTTTGATTGTTTATAACGGTATATATATAATATATATATACACATTTTTTATTCTATTTTCCATGTCAATATATTCGATATTATTCGATGTATTTGATATTATATATATACATAAACTTAAATCATATACATATGAATAAACATACATGACTTAGTCAGTGTGAACTGCAACAGAAACTGCTTGCGACATCTGAAATCGGAATTCGACCAAGCTTGGTGCACCTTGCCACGGCAGTCCAAGCCCAGGTCGTACTCAAAGCTCTGGCGTTGGGACGCCCAGCTTTCAAAAGAGGAAGCTGTAGATATTTCTCCTTGGGCAAAACATTGTTATAGATGATTATATACTGTATATATGTATATCTATAGTCTATACATGATGTATATATATAATATATCTATATCTATATATGGATATTACAATTATTACAACATGATTGCCAATTCCAAGACTTGGGCCAATCCTAGCCAGGTTGACCTTGTGCGGTACAGCCCATCGAGATTTCTCTGTGAGATTTCCCTTCCATCCCCGCCTTAGACTCTGTGTAGCTAGCTCGTAAAGATGGTCAGAACTTCGATGGAGGATCAATTTGCTGGGTATCCAGAGTATTCTATATTATATAACCTCTATTATATGCTAGCCTAGAATCTCCAGGTGGCTTAAATTGGCTTAAATCCTCGCAAATCCCAGAAGAAAACGATCCCACACATATTTTGGCTTTGGCAGTAGTTTTGGTCAATCCCACCACTCATTAGTGGACTCTTCCCAGAAAAACAATACCAATCATGCCAGTTGGTTTATCCTATCCGGACATCATTTCCTTATGATCTTATGGCATGATGTCCATATCTCATAGTGCCAAAATCATCTGGTTGGTGGTGTCAAACATTTTTTATTTTCCATCATATATGGGATGTCATCCTTCCCATTGACGAACTCATATTTTTGAAGATGGTTAAAACCACCAACCAGTCATGAAATACCCTCTGGTAAACTAACATAACTATGGAAAATCACCATTTTTAATGGGAAAATCCACTATAAATAGCAATTTTCAATAGCTATGTTAGTTTACCAGAGGGTAATCATATGGATTCATATGGGATATGATGTTATCCCATCATGCCATGTTCTTTCGGCATGACCATGCCATGCAGGTGACCCAGGTGGCTTGCAGGTGCCGCAGGTTGTACCGAGTCACGACCAGGTGCGGTGCAAAACCTCGGGCCTGGGCGGAAACTTTCGGTTACCTTAGGATCATAGAACTGGATGATGGGAAAATTTACAGAAAACCCCTATATTTGATGGTAAAAACCATGGTTTCCTGTAAATTTTCCCTTAAACCACTCCAGTGACTTTAGGAAGCACCCAATTTGGGATAGAAAAGTCAAGTCCCACCTGAATTTTGCGACAACTATTGATCAAAACAACTTTTCGATCGTTTTTGTTTGTGTTACTTTTAGACTTTTGGAATCTTTTGGGACCAGGATTTAGGGTCATGTGAACCTGAAAATCCACCTACCAAGGGGGGGATGGATTTATACAACCCTAATACAACCCATAAAAATGGTCATCTTGGGAATGGTTCATTGTAGGGTAGGTGCATAGAAATCGCTTGGCCGCACACATTCTTGCTGGCTTAAATGGCTCCAGTTTTGGATCATTTTATGGATATGGAAGGAGATGGCTCAACATTATTAACCTCCAAATTGGATGGTTTAATTAACGGTTATGTCAACCCAGGATTCATAAAATCTGTTGATAAATTTGGGGGCATTCTCCCCAAAAATAGTGATATGTTGGCATTTAAATTGGTATTACCTGAGAGGTTTATTAAATATAAACAATCCGGTGTTGGCATTGCCTAAATTGATCTCAAGTACCCGTGTTGACTGCCTTGCAGGGGTCTTGGGATTCGTGCAGGCAACGTCCGCGGCCACGGTTTTATGGGCATCTTATCACGATGACATTATATGACATTATCATATACTGCATGACGCAATTTTGGGGTGCTCAAATGTGCCCAAGGTGGATTGTTATAGTAGTAACAAGAAAAACACAGGAAGGCAATGGTGAACCACCATCCAAAAGACATCAAAAGAGAGGGTTGTACTCTAACATGTCCTTAAACTCAAAATCAATGGGACAGTCATCATTCATAGACTTGGATGATGGGAACATTTACAGGAAAGCCCTATATTTGCTGGTAAAAACCATGGTTTCCTGTAAATTTTCCCTTAACCAATCCAGTGAATCATAATTCATAATATCTCACAAGCTGAATGATGTTCGAATCGCCTTCCTGACGTGACCAGGGGATCATCATTGTATCATCCCGAGAGCTGGCATCAATTTTTTCATCATTTTACCCATCAGAAATGGGATATCCTCCAGGCTATCCTCCAAAAAATGAGACACACCCAATTTTCAGTTTCAGATTGGGGAATGACTTTTTGAGAGGCCACGAATCTCTAAGACCGACTGACTGTTTGTGGATGCTTTTGCATTCATTTTGGGCGATTGATATTGTTGACCCATTCCCAAATACGATACCTGTTCGCAATCAAAGATGCTGAACAACGGGAAAATCACTTGTTTGTCGATGATCTACCTTCTTATCATGGTACATATATAATCATATATATCTATATATCTACAGAATCATATATACATATACAGTATATGTACATATAAAATCATATAAACAGTACATGATAAGTTTATGGCTGATTGTTACAAATTCCAATGATCTTAACCCAATTGACAATTGTTTATAGATGTATATACTGTATCTTGGTAAATGGACAGCCTAAATCAAAATGCACGTATTTCTAAGTCTTACCTGGACTCAATCAATTTGGTCGATGCTGAGAACAATTCTCAGCACCAAAATATGAATGTGATATCATAAAGCCAGTGTAACTGTTTAGTGTTCATATCAATCATTCCTATTTTTGGTGTTTATACAAAATCTTGTAGTGTGTATAGACCTACAAATCTTTGTCAGTGGCATATTTCACCATTTTGTATTGATTTTCGTAGTCGTTCTCTCAATTCTCAGCCAATTGTATCGTGATGATTGATACCAATTGATGTACCATTATCCATTATATCAATTATAACAAGAATGTAGAGTCCCAATGATATACCCTCCAGTAAATTAACATAGACCCTGGCAGTTGTCGGGGTTGGAAGATGAGTTTCCATTAGAAACGGCTTATTTCCAGGGTCCAACTGTTAATTTACAGGGTAGTAATATCCATTAACCATCATTAACCATCATTATCCATCATTAACCACCATTAAACATCATTATCCATCATTAACCACCATTAAACATCATTAACCACTATTAACCATCATTAAACATCCATTCGCCATGCATTAACACACAGCATTTTTCGAGACCCCACAAATCGACCTCCCCTGGGCCCCTGGCGCCGCGTCGCCTTTGAGGCCCCGATGTGACTTCTCCGCGCACCGGCGCCGTGTTGAAGCGCGGCGCGGTCTTTGAGGCCTCCGTGGTGGCACCAGGCGCGGATGGATTTTCTCCACCATTCCATGGGAATCGAAAATTTGGGAAGATGGGAATGTGATTTTCTGAGGAGCTCTTAATTGTAAGCAAATCCAAGTATATTGATGTATCTTGTATATATATATATACATATTCATGTAGTGGAAAAGATCTAACTAGATTTGAAATGATTCAGATATATTTAGTAGTTTATATAGAGTAACAATAATCCAACGTAATATATGAATATATATCTATATACATATACACAAACATCTATCATATTGTGAGATTTGCGGAGATTCAGTTGCTGACCATGCGAAGTTCATCTCACTGGCCGGCCCGGTGGCCGACCCATGCGGGGTCGGCCACCGGGTCACCATCCATGGTGCCTCAACTGAGCATGAGACGACTGTCTTTGGGGGATCTGAAAGTATCCAGGTTACCCTCTGGTAATGACTAACAGTTGGCTATTGAAAAAAGCCATAGAAATAGTTGATTTACCCATTAATAGCATGGTGATTTTCCATAGCTATGTAAACGTTTACCAGAGGGTAGGGTTTAGAATTTGATTTTTGACCCAGGGTCCCTCATTTTTTTCGGATGGCTAATCTATATGCTTATATATGTTTATCATCATTTTCCCCAGTGAAATGCCATATTCAGACGAGCCCAAAAAAAATGCATCAAGTTGTGAAAAATATCAATATCGTGTGTGAAATATCGCATTACATACTCATTATATAAACTGTTGTATGTACTGGTTCAATCTTTAGATCGTTAAACAATCATTTCTTGGTGGCTCAACCAGCAACCGGCCGAAGCCCACAGTTCCAAAGGAGCTGATGGTCGGATTTACCTGAAGTTGTCTGGCTGGTGACTCGGCCACGGGTCGCCATTTTTTGGGATTCCAAGACCAGTTGGAACAGGTCAACCCCCCGTTTTTTCAGAGCCCTGAAAAGTGGTTCCTGTTCTATTCAATGGAAGAGAATGGACGAATATAAAGTTGTATCATGATATATGGGAGAATAATATGTATATATATAATATAATATCATATCATATATATATGCATACATACATACACATCACATACATAATCATATATTATGTCTATAATATCTCTGCACATTTTGCCTGCTTGTCAGCGGCTCTTTGAGGTCTAAGGTTAGCCGAGTTTGCGTCAGTTGGGCGTTTTTTTTTTTTTCTCCCGTTCAACGGACGGTGGAGGTTGTCTCAAAACTAGGCACTCCAAGAATTTCAATTCTTTTAGCATATTTTAGCGTCTCACTCTCCTCATAAGGACATCAGTTATTGGGGCTGGCAAATGCCAAGTATTGATCGCCGGAAAGCCATTTTCATCGACGAGTCGAAAGGTCAGTTATTGGGGGTGGAACTTGCAGGAACATGGCCACACAGTCATGGTCAAAAGCCAAGGATTGAACACCAACTTCATGCGTCCCCAAATTCTGGTATTTTTTATGTGAAATGTACATCTGTATATGTAGTCGTATGTGTATATATAAACACATACATATGTACATATATTATCATATATATATATGTACATTATAATGTAGATGCATTAGACGTGATAGTCTGTTGACTGATATACATGCTTCAGTTGAAAATCAGGTTCTAGTTTCAGACAGTCATGCAAGTCAACTTCAAGATTGGCTCGAGAATGCTTTGATACGAGCTGGCAAAGCCCAGCATTTGTCATTTTGTAATCATAACCAAGGACTAATGTCTACCAGCGCTTCAAGTGGTTCTCTGGAACCAAGCAGTGCTTTTGATGTGATTGATCTACATGTACGATGCCTGAATTGTGAAGGGTGCATGTTGAAACTCAGTGGTTCCTCTATGGGTCTGGAAGTGCGCAGGCTGCGCAGGATGGTTTTGTTTCGCACCTTCCGCCGCGTCGCCCTACATTGCATCTCCTTGATGCACCCCTGGTGCTTCACAAAACCTTGTGGGAGCAAGGCATCATGGGCAGGGCTGCAACACTGTCTTGCACTTATGTCCCAACAGATCTGCATGCCGCCTGGTGTTCAATTCGAAAGCAAGGTTCCGCACTTCCGGCAGAATTTGACCTAGAAGGGGTAACACAGCTTGCGGGCATAACAACCACAACGTATTTGCACCATCTTCTCCACAGCCTTGAAAGCTTGACGTTTCACCATGACTTCAATGAGAGCGTTGAAGGTGTGAGCTTGCCAAGCAATCTTCAAAGTTTGACGTTGGGTTCGTTCAACTGGAGTATGAGAGGTTGAACCTGCCAAGCAGTCTTCAGAGTTTGGAATTTGGCAATCATTTCGACCAAAGCCTGGAAGGAGTGACCCTTCCAAGCAGCCTTCAACATTTGACATTTGGCAATGCTTTTAGCCAAAGCCTGGAAGGAGTGACCCTGCCCTGCAGTCTTGAGAGCTTGACACTTGGCTACTGGTTCAATCAGAATGTGAAAAAAGTTTCCCTTCCTAGCAGTCTACGTAGCTTGAATTTGCGCGGCTATTTCAATCAGAGCCTGCGACGTGATCTTGCCAAGTAGTCTTGAAAGTCTGACGTTAGGGAACCTGAACTGTGTGATTTTGCCAACCAACCTTCAGAGATTGATGCTTGGCTTCAGTTCCAACTTGAAACACTTCACTCTGCCACGGAGTCTTCAGAGTTTGACACTTGGCAAGTTGGCAAGGACTTCAATGAAAGCCTGGAACAGCTCACTCTGCCGAGCAGTCTTAAGAGCTTGAGATTTGGCTGTCATTTCGACAAGAGCCTGGAAGGAGTAACCCTGCCAAACAGTCTTGAGAAATTGACTTTTGGTGCTTCCTTCAACCAGAACTTGCAAGGAGTGACCCTTCCAAGCAGCCAAACCACTTTTTGAACAGGTTTGGCGATGGCTTCAACCAGAGCCTCCAATGAGTGACCTTGCCACAGAGCCTGCAAAGCCTGGAAGGAGTGGCAGTGCCAAGCTCTCTTCAGAGTTTCATGTCTGGAAATGGTTTCAATCAAAGCCTGCAATGTGTGACCCTACCAAGCAGTCTGCAGACTAGGCGAATTTAGGCGACAATTTCAAAAGGAGCCTGCACCGAACAGTGCTGCCAAGCAGTCTAAAGAGTTTAACGATTTGGCCATAGTTTTGACGAACATTGGCTACCGTCAGGCTGTGCACTGGTGCATTATGAATCATAATGCGCCAGAGAACAGCTTGACGGTAGCAGCACCATGGTGGGGTGACATGCCTAATTGTGGCATGACTTGTGGTTTTGGCACCAGCACATCTTTATTTGAGCAGGGTGAAGTTACTGGGTGACCCTCCCTCTGCAACACCTATCACAGCATTTTTTTGAGCAATGGGCCCCCAAAAGCCACCCAGAATGCACATTCGTGCACTGTCATCACATCACCAAACTGAACATCACGACTTGGCGACTGAGTCGAATCACACACTGGAAAGACACCCTGCCCTACACCCCTACACCCCTACACCCCTACACCCCTACACCCCTACACCTCCAACCATGCCCAGCTATTCAAGATGTGCCAGCATCAAATCGTCCGAAGATCCACTCGAGAAATCCTGTGAGTAGCGGTCAGTGAATGGATCTGGCCAATTTTCAAAGCCATGAATCATGTGCTCTCGGCTTTGCAAAGTGCTGAATTGCAGGAATTGTATCTCATGACCATCAACATCGGTTTCCAACATTGAACTTGGTGACGGGATGAATAGAGACCGCCATCACAACAACTTGGATGCAGTTTCAACCAGAACCTGGAAAGAGTGAACCTGCCAAGTAGTCTTCTCAGTTTGACATTTGGCCGGAAATTTAATCAAAGCCTAGATCAAGTGACACTGCCAAGCAGTCTTCGGAGCTTGACATTTGGCTGGAAATTCAACCAAAGCCTAGATCAAGTGACCCTGCCAAGCAATCTGAAGAGCTTGACATTTAGCAAGAGGTTCTCACAGAGCCTGGAACGGGTGACCCTGCCAGGCAGTCTTGAGACTTTCTCGCATGGCTTACTCTTGGTCAGCAGTGTGTAATTCTCACATAATACAGCAAAACATATTTGCTACAAATTACTACAAAGTGTATATCTTGATCATTTTGCCTATACTAGATTCAGGAGAAAAGTGCTGTTGCAGTTGGATGTGCAGCATGTGGGTTGAAGCTTCTCAGGATATTCCATCTGTTCTTTTTCGATCACATTTGCGGCGCACAGTTGTGACATGTTGTGACCAGGTGAAAGCGGGTCTGCAACCCCAGTAATTCAGTAATACTCAGTAAGACACATCAGTACCCAATTGTAAACCTCCACTGTCTTGGACATTAGCCCTAGTTCTAACGGGCAATGGGCAAGACCTTTTGTGCTTGTTGCCAAACAGCCCAAGTTACTGCTCGTCTAAACCCATCGTCTCAATTTCTGTTTTGCAAGAAACAATCTTGGTCAACATCCACACTTTGGCCGATTTCTGAACCCCGCAGTATTGTTGCGGTAACAAGTCCACACTTCTACTGGTTCAGCCTTTATCTTGTTGTAAAAAAAACCAAACTTCTATCTTACCCCTTCCATATTTGTTTATGTGCTTAAACATTCAAGTTTCATCACATCCCTATTTCCCAGAATTTGTTACATGTCTGATGGGAAAGACCATGGGAAAATCTAGACGAAATCCCCTATGTCTGATGGGAAAGACCATGGTTTCCTCTAAATTTCCCACCAGTCCATTCAGATCATTCAGATCATTCAGCACACCGAACCAAACTTTCAGAGATGCTGAACCCCCATCTTTTTGCTTAGAACTTTCATATTTTCCATTGGTGACCCGTTTTTGAAAATGTGCCGGTTGCGGGTTTGAGCGGTCCCAGCAGTCCCAGGCGGGGTTGGGCCTTTGATGATTCAGCCGTGGACCCTATGGCGCGACCGATGGGATGTGACTTTTTGGTGGATCAAAAATCATTGGATTAATAAGGGAGATTCATTTGGGGTGACCTTTATGGGTTGTTTTCTTTAAATCAATAAGCCAATTGGATGATATTGGATGTATTTAGGATTGTTTAGGGTCAATTTGATGACATGTTTGGTCAAATTGATGAATTGGTGGTCGATTTTAAATAGGACAACGACCACAGTGGATATATTGGATAAAACGTCGGTCAATTTCAGTCAAGTTCTTTTTGATTGATTTTGATTGGGCAGTCTCGACTAAAGCAGCTCAAAATGCAGCTGTCTGCCGGGGAGAAAAGATTAGCAGTAAATTATTCAAGAACCAGTTGCAGAAGTGCAGTGGGAGTTGAATCAACCCCCCAAAAGGAACATTGAAACTGAAAAAGAGGATTCAACCACAACCGACCGATTTTGGTGATTTTTGAAGATGATGACGGGACATGGTCATTTTACCAATGAGGAGGTTCTTATGTATATATATACATATGTATGTGTGTATATATATATATATATGTATATAAATATATATTATAGTATCAACCACCACGCAGCCGAACCCTACTCGATTTTGGGACTTATTTAGAGGAAAAGGAAATATACTCAGTGGAAGGTGTTGCCTGTGAAATTGCGAAGGGTGTGAGGTGACCATTCAGTTGGAATCAGTTAGGAAGCCCAGATCCTATCCAGAAAGTCAGGATCTAAACACTTGGCAACTTCGCAGTCCTGAAGCTGGGTATTGGCACATTCCAAGGAGAAAAAGCGATCACAAAACCAAGATTCGATGGGGAACAGCATTTGTTGCATCTCCAAAGGGTTGCATTTTGGGGTGACGAGCTTATGGTGTCCCGATGTGTCCGGTCTGTTCGGGTGGTTTATAAATACGTATATATACTACTAATATATATATATATATATATATATACATATATATATATATATATACAATATTTGCACCTATACCTGGACCCCGAGCTTGACCTTGTCAGGATCCTTCAGTTGAAGCACTCAACGAGCAGGAAGTGCTCGAAATCTTGACCTCCCAAAGCACTTCAGGCAGGGGCATGGCTGGGATGAAACACCAAACATCAGATCACTACAACTCACCAAGAATGGCGGGCATAAAACGGAAAGACTTGGCTGACTGTATACAGCAAATCAAGTGCAATCCTGAAGAATTGGGTAATTGGATGCCTCTACAACCATCCCTAGCCTAATTTGAAACCAGGAAATCACTGATGGGCATGCAACCCATTTTTTGCCAGTCAGCAGGGGTTACACTATGGTTAATCTGGAGATTGTGGTTTGGTTTCTGAGTCAGCTGGAGTGACTGCTGGGGACATGAGGATTCTTCAACCAAACGCGGGTAGATCAACCAAGAAAACTGGGACGACAAGTCGCCATCTCCCAAAAGCCTGGCCCTGGGGATACAATGGGAATCAATGGGACATGAAAAGCTGAGCGTTAAAAAAGATCAATTGGCTCAGGTTAAAACCGTGGTTTTCCATATTGTTCAGAGGATCTGTGCACGTTGGATTTTCCACTGCTTGGCTCCCAGAGCCATTTTTTTTGGATTCGGAGCCTCCATGGTTTTTTTTTTATTTGTTTCTGGGGATCATTCAGGTCCCATCTCTTTGATTTCTTCGTTGTTTGTTCATGCCCCACATGTTGGGATTATGGGACTTATTTTATGTTGGGATTATAATGTGTGTTCCTGTAGCTTCATCATCCGAAAATTGCTGATTTCATCAAACTGTGGAAAATACTGTAGCTCATAATTAGTCCAGATTTATATGTTCCAATTATGGTTTACTTCATGAAATCAATGTTTCATTTGAGATTATGATTCTTCTGCTGGATCATATATACTAACAATTCTGATTCAGTTTTTTTTTTTGTAATCCCCCAAAAAGATCGGAACATCAATTCCCTCTAAAGTATATAGTATATACCCTGTGGTCATCAAACATGGCTGGCTGGGACATCCCAACAAATTATAGTGATTATAAAATGTTATATATATATAGGTTATGTGAACTAATCACACTGGCAGCAGATAGAAATCCAACCACGATAGCAAAATGAACTGACCCTGTCAGAATGAATGATGTTGACCCTGTCAAATGAAAAGGAAAGTACCAAGGCGTCCCACGC
>Ga0126342_10015654_pt1 | contig 13278 bp, 11 predicted proteins | sample Cyp1metagenome_FD_92528 | JGI IMG/M metagenome (GOLD analysis project Ga0126342, IMG submission 92528) | Coral microbial communities from Lord Howe Island, Old Settlement Bay, Australia - Cyphastrea 1 metagenome | ecosystem: Host-associated > Invertebrates > Cnidaria > Coral ...
CTATTGGTTCAACCACAATCTGGAAGGAGTGACCTTTCCAAGCAGTCTTCAAAGCTTGACGTTTGGCAATGTGTTCAACCAGAGCCTGAAAGGAGTGACCCTTCCAAGCAGTCTTCAAAGCTTGACCTTTGGCAATTTTTTCAAACAGAGCCTGGAAGGAGTGACTTTTCCAAGCACTCTTCAAAGCTTAACCTTTGGTGCTCGATTCAACCAGAGCCTGGAAGGAGTCACGTTTCCAAGCAGTCTTCAAAGCTTGACCTTTGGCAATTTTTTCAACCAGAGCCTGGAAGGAGTGACCTTTCCAAGCACTCTTCGAAGCTTAACCTTTGGTGATCGATTCAACCAGAGCCTGGAAGGAGTCACTTTTCCAGGCAATCTTCAAAGCTTGACCTTTGGAGATGATTTTCGCCAGAGCCTGAAAGGAGTGGCCTTTCCAAAAAGCCTTCAAAGCTTGGCCTTCTCAAATGATTTCGACCAAAACCTTGAAGGAATGACATTTCCGAGCAGTCTTCAAAGCTTAACCGGCCTTTTCTCCAACCAGAATCTGGAAGGAATTACCTTGCCAAGCAGTCTTCAAAGCTTGACCTTTGGCGATCAGTTCAACAAGCCATTGGAAGGAATCACTTTTCCGAGCAGTCTTCAAAGCTTGACCTTTGGCTCTAGGTTTTGCCAGAGCCTGGAAGGAGTGACCTTTCCAAGCAACCTTCAAAGCTTCACGTTTCGCTCTAGGTTCTACCAGAGCCTGGCAAGAGTAACCTTTCCAAGCAGTCTTCAAAGCTTGACGCTAAACGATTGGTTCAACAATAGACTGAAAGCAGAGACCCTTCCAAGCAGACTTCAAAACTTGACCTTTGGTGATGGGTTCAACAAGCTACTGGAAGGAGTCACTTTTCCAGGTAGTCTTCAAAGCTTGACATTTGGTGATGGGTTCAACAAGCCGCTGGAAGGTGTCACTTTTCCAGGCAGTCTTGAAAGCTTGACATTTGGACGTACCTTCAACCAGAGCCTGACAGAAGTGACTTTTCCAGACAGTCTTCAAAGCTTGACCTTCGGACATGATTTCAACATGAGCGTGGAAGTAGTCACTTTTCCAGACAGGCTTCAATGCTTGACCTTCGGATATTCTTTCAACCAGAGCCTGAAAGGAGTGACCTTTCCAAGCAGTCTTCAAAGCTTGACCTTTGGCGACGGGTTCAACAAGCCACTGGAAGGAGTCACTTTTCCAGGCAGTCTTGAAAGCTTGACATTTGGACGTATCTTCAATCGGAGCCTGACAGGAGTGACTTTTCCAGGCAGTCTTCAAAGTTTGACCTTTGGAGATGATTTTCGCCAGGGCCTGAAAGGAGTGACCTTTCCAAGCACTCTTCAAAGCTTGACTTTCGGCCATAAGTTCTCAGTTGCCGAGGTAGGAGTTTCATTGCCAAGTGGCCTTCTTAGTCTTTCATGTGGCGGTGTATGCATTAGCAGCCTATGATTTGCAGTTTCTGATCAACATTTTAAGATGAATGCGAGACAAATAACCTCCGCCGCTGTTGCACAGTTTGCTGCTGGAGACCTACTAGACAGCTGCTTAAGATCTTAAGTTGGTTGGGCTGATCCCGCTTGATCCTCCTATTTTTTAAAGGAGCTGTTTCGGAGCCGGGCGAAGATAGGTGAAGATCCCTCCTCTTTCTCCACCCATGAAACGGGGATTGAATACGTTCATTAAACAAATAAGAGGTGCCAATGCCAAGTCTAGAAAATCATGACCCATTTCAACGTCTTTCACCTCTTTTGGAAAACTCACAGGATTCACACTTTGTGAAATTGGTTCAGACATGGTCAGCAGCTGGCACTTTTAGATTAGGCAGAAACCCTAGGTTCAAACACATGGCAAGTGGCTTAGTTCACTGATGACATACCCAGTATTACCCAGTGATATGGGAACACAACCCAATTGTTCAACCAGCTTCTTGATGACATGACCCTGGTTCCTCCGACTCTTAAACCCATCAAACTATGCATAGATGTACCTACCACGGATCCGATTGTCAACTTACTTTTAGACTTACAAACTGACATAGCTAGCATACATAAAATACCACATTCAGTTTTCTTCGTTACATCATCTTAGATCCGTACATGTATATATATATAATGTATATATATATATAATGTATATATATATATATAATGTATATATAATATATATATATATATATAATGTATATATATATATATATATGTTGTGTATCTACTAAGACAGGATGAACCATGATCCCAGTCGACTCTAATAATGTAACGGCCGTCTCTCGACGGCCTCCTTTCCAGTTGTTGGATCCCCAAGTGAAATGGTCGTTTCGTGACTTGGATGATTTGGGGTACCCCCATGACTTGGGAAACTATGTGTTTTTCTATACCCGCAAGAGAATAAGTCTTTCTTTAAGTATAAATATACGTGAAAACAAATATTAAAACACACACACATATATATACACTATATATATATACACACTATGTATGCACCAATAAATACACACCATTTCCCAACACCTTTTCTTGCATCAAACATGGAAGCGATTTCTTTGTCAAGCTGCAACGCTATCAGCTCAGGTCACGATCCGGCCTTTCCAGCCGAGGAGATGGGATGGGTCAAGGGGGTAACTATGGGATGTTTATCTGCACAAGAAGGGTAAAACATGGTAAAACTATGATACCCTCTGGTAAACTAACAGTTTGCGAACTGGAAAATGGCCATAGAAATAGTTGGTCATCCATGAAAATTGGTTATTTTCAATAGTTATGTTAGTTTACCAGAGGGTAATAAGGGGATATAGTTGATAAAACATGGTAAATGGTTCATAACTGAGGAACTATATAGAAACAAAACAAAGGACACTTGTTAATAATACCTAACTGCCTGAATATTGTTTGTTTTGTGGTTAATTATCCAGGTAGAACTGGGGTATATCCCACTAATCAAAATGGGTGAAGGAGTTGTGGGTCACACTTCCCACTTGCCCTTGTCTTATGGGGTCACTGTGGGATGTCTCTGCTCTTCAAAGTGTGATTTTGGTTCGATGATTGGAGCTGCGATTTGGAATGGAAGATTTTGGGCGTGCGGTGACGATTTTTCCATGAGAAGTTGAGGACCCATGAGACGAGAAGTGAGTTGACTTGACGAGGTTAAACACAACTTGCTATAACGAGGTTCAACCTTTGCCTGCAACATTTGGGCCCAGCATTGACTCAATTTCTGCTCAGCCCAAAGAGGCCATGAGTGTCTGCTTGGAGCCATCAGCTGATGCCACTGATGGCTGTGAAATGATTAGCCTTCAAGTGCTCTGCCTGAATGGTGAAGGTTGCAAGTTGACCCTCCCTCCTTCCACCTTGGGCCGGGAAGTGCGGCAGATGGTTTTGGAGCAACTTCCAAAGAGAGGGGGAGACTTGCACTGCAGTACCTTGCTTCACCGCTTGTGCTCGGCCAAACGCTGCAGGAGCAGGGCATTGAAGGTCAGGACATGACGCTTTCCTGCACTTATGTTCCTACAGATATGTGTGCTGCATGGCACTATGCCTGGGGCCTTTTCGGAGGAGTTGAGGAAGAGTTTGCATTGGAGGGTCTGACTGAGATGCTAGGGGCATCCGATGGGGAGTACTTGTACAACCTCCCTTCGAGCCTCGAAAACTTGACTTTTGGATTGCGGTTTAACCAGACCCTCCAAGGAGTGACCTTTCCAAGCCGTCTTCAAAGCTTGACCTTGGGCTATTGGTTCAACCACAATCTGGAAGGAGTGACCTTTCCAAGCAGTCTTCAAAGCTTGACGTTTGGCAATGTGTTCAACCAGAGCCTGAAAGGAGTGACCCTTCCAAGCACTCTTCGAAGCTTGACCTTTGGCAATTTTTTTGACAAGGACTTGAAAGGAGTGATCTTTCCAAGCAGTCTTCAAAGCTTGACCTTCGGAGATGATTTCAACCAGAGCCTCGAAGGAGTGACCTTTCCAAGCAGTCTTCAAAGCATGACCTTTGGTATTTTCTGCCACCAGAGCCTGGGTGGAGTGACCTTTCCAAGCAGTCTTCAAAACTTGACCTTTGGAACATTGTTTAACCAGAGCCTTGAAGGAGTGACCTTTCCATGCAGTCTTCAAAGCCTGACCTTTGGCGATTTTTTCGACGAGAGCCTGGAAGGATTGACCTTTCCAAGCAGTCTTCGAAGCTTGACCTTGGGCGATCTTTTTGACCAGGGCGTGAAGGAGTGACCTTTCCAAGCAGCCTTCGAAGATTGACGTTTGGCAATGGGTTCAATCAGAGCCTCGAAGGAGTGACCCTTCCAAGCAGTCTTCAAAACTTGACCTTTGGATTACGGTTCCACCAAAGCCTCGAAGGAGTGACCTTTCCAAGCAGTCTTCAAAGCTTGACGTTTGGCGATGTGTTCAACCAAAGCCTCGAAGGAGTGACCTTTCCAATCAGTCTTCAAAGCTTGACGTTTGGATTACGGTTCAATCAGAGCCTCGAAGGAGTGACCCTTCCAAGCAGTCTTCAAAACTTGACCTTTGGAGATGATTTCGACCAGAGCCTTGAAGTAGTGACTTTTCCAAGCAGTTTTGAAAGCTTGACCTTTGGCCATTTTTTTGACCAGGGGCTGGGAGGAGTGACCTTTCCAAGCAGTCTTCAAAGCTTGACCTTCGGAGATTTTTCGATCGGAGCCTCGAAGGATTGACCTTTCCAAGACTCTTCAAAGCTTGACCTTCGGAGATAAGCTTTGAATTGCCGAGGTAGGAGTTTCATTGCCAAGTGGCCTTCTTAGTCTTTCATGTGGCGGTGTATGCATTAGCAGCCTATGATTTGCAGTTTCTGATCAACATTTTAAGATGAATGCGAGACAAATAGCCTCCGCCGCTGTTTCACAGTTTGTTGCTGGAGACCTACTAGGCAGCTGCTTAAGCTTTTTGACAAAACCATTCGTTTTTTGGTTTGAAATGTTACCCGGGCCGATCCCCGGCCCCCGTTGCTTGTCATATTTTTTAAGGAGCTGTTTTGGAGCTGCGCGAAGATAGGTGGAGATCCCTAGTGTTCCTCTGCCGATGAAACGTGGATACGATATGTGCTTTAAACAAATGTCAAGTCCAGAAGATCAATACACTGTAGTAAAGCCAATTATCAACCATCCCCACAATGACCATACATGGGTGGCCACATGGGAGGTTTATTACTGGGTCTACCAAATTACTGTAGATCACATTAGTCTTCTGAAAAAATCCACAAAGTAATGAGTAAATTGGGTATACACAGGGTTGCTCTTCCACATCACAAGATTTATGAATGGCTTCACCACATCATTGGCTTTACCCATTGGCTTTACCACCTCACATTAGACGAAAAGACATCGCTGGTTGATCTCACGGCTCGTGGCGAAAAAAAACACCAGTGATTGATGTGGATTTACCCTACTTATCCATACAAGGTGGTGCCCCATAGTTAGCTAAGTTGGTTTATAAGTCCCATAACTATGGTTTATGCCAGATACAACTATAGTTAATGGGGTTTATAAACCCACTTATAACTGGGGGGCACCATCCTGTACTTATCCCACTTATAACTAGGCATAGAACCCACTTACTATGTGGGATGAACCACCAAGTGCTGCCTTGCAGGCCAGTCCCATCAAACTGCTTGTGGCCAGCCCTCAATGCGCGCCTCTGTCTCTGAAGCTTCGCCGCGTGGCGGTGCGCGCGCAGCGCCCGGTGCGCAGCCGTTAGGGTTTAGGGTTGGGGTCTATGTGGAAAACCAACGGTTTCCCGGGGAAAATGATCTACTTTGTGGCTTTTCCACATTGAACTGTTAGTTTACAGGAGGGATCAGGAGGGTACATATATGTAAATTGGGAATTTCCAAAAACGGGGGACCCATTCAGATCATTCGAAGTTGATCATTTTCACACATTGTCATAGGAGACCAATGGTTTTGGGGTTCTCCTATTTTGGGAAGCACCTGTTGAATAGCGCTTAATAAACCTAATCACATCTAATCACCATAGATTAATCAGATTTATGTCATGGGTCAAAGAACCATAAGAACCAAAGATATGTGAATGGCGGGTGATTGGTGCATAATGGCGCCGTTTCAGATTATAGATGTTGGAAAATTCTGTACCTAGTTGATGTACTTATAGTTGATTTTTTTTGGGTGTTTTTGAGTTTAGCCACGACTTGAAACTACCAAGGTTCAGTTCATAGCAAATTGCTCCCGGGAAAATGTTGTTCCTGTTGCACATTGAGGATTTTCATTTCTGTAGTTGTTTCAACTAGATAATTCTAAGAAGAATTTCCCAGGAACTTGGATGTATGAAGACTTTTGCATTGTGTTTTAATTGTGCTCTTCCGCGCTGGTGATTACTTGTCCCTGCCAATTTGCGATGATCAAGCTAAATTTTGTGCGATTTCTTGGCGAAAGATCGAAACCAACAATGGACTCTCGCTCAATTTCAGTGCCAGAATATGATCCCTGGTATCACTATGGGCCTATGGGCCAATCATGTTGTCATCCGTTCTGTTCATAATTGGGATGATCAAAAGGGCATGGTTTGAATGGTTTGATTGTCTGAAAATGGCTTGCTGCCCCCCACAGTGGTTTGTACAGCCACAAAGTGGTTTGAACCTCCAACATGGCAATAGAAAAAAAAGGGAAGATGATGATCAACTAGTGGATTTGGGGATACCCTCTGGTGAACTAACAAAATTCTATGGAAAGATCCACCATGCTATTAATGGGAAAATCCACTATTTCGACTGGGCCATTTTCAATAGCTTTTTGTATGTTCACCAGAGGGTACATCATTTCAAAAGAGCTGAAAAAACATCATAAAATCATCAGAAATCATCAAAAACATCTGGTTCACCAGAGGGTACCCCCAAATTCAATGATTTTAAGACACAGCTAAATGGCTATGGATCAATCCCTAGAGATACCAGCGTTTTTTTCGGGGGATGAACATCCATTTTAACCCAGCTATGACTTGGGGTTCACGGCACGGTACCAGGGTTATATCCAAATAAATCCCTTTGAAGTCCTCATTGTTGTTGGTTAATTTTTTTTGGCTGTTGATTGAACCAGCATTTTTGTTGGTTAAACCATCTTAAAGCTGGTTGGTGGTTTGGAACATGAATTTTGTTTTTCCATATATATTGGGAATGTCATCATCCCAACTGACTTTCACTCATATTTTTCAGAGGGGTTGGTTGAAACCACCAACCAGTTAACCATTATTAACCATGATCAACCATTCTTAATCCCCAAATTTCCCAGCAGTTTCCCAAGGGGTAGATATACCACCAGCCAGAAACTCATATTTTCAATGGCCATTTCAGGAACCTAAATTGGAGGTACCTACCATATATAAGGCCTATTTTTCAGGCCTATTTTCAGGCCTAAATTTCAGGGAATATCCCCACAAAATATGGCCAGAAATATGGTAAAGTACCTCCATTTTAGGATCCTGGAGATCTCCCATTGACATTTTGCCAACATCCCAACACTGGCCCCACGGATTCAATGCACCAACTTTCAGCGCCAGGTGGTGAGTATGCCAATGGCCCCTCTGGTGTTCCTTGGTGAAAAAATCCGTAGGACGGGGACCCGCTGCGAAAATGGCGATCAAGGAGAAAACTTGGAGAATGCTAGCTTTAGTGGTTGATTTTCAGCTGTACCTAATGGTAAACTAACACTTTGCGAACTGGAAAATCACCATTTTGAATAGGTAAACGAACTAAATGTATCTAAATGTGCCATTTTCAATAGTTATGTTACCAGAGGGTATATGTTTGTTTTGGATGACCAGCTAACATTGATGTCTTTTGCAGCTTATCCACGACATGGTTTTTTATGGTTTTCTCGTCCCAGCAGGCAGATTGAGAATGATTCCACTTCCACCATACAAATAACGAAAAAATCTTAGCTGGTTAGTAAGTAGATAATCCCATACCAAAAGACTAGTTAGGATTAGTTTCTACACATCCAAGATTTTGAGGTACCTCCATTTTGGGAAACCTAACTAGGTTAATCGACTGGATGGGTAGAAACTAATCCTTTAGTCTTTTGGTATGGGATTAATTATCTATGTTCACCAGCTAAGAATTTAATTTGTTGCAGGGTATCTAAGATTAGCCATGACAGTTGTCATAGAACTGACCAATCTCCGACGACATTTCGATCGAAACACGTGGCCCCATCTAAGCGCTGGCATTTCCCGCTGATCAGCCAACAAGTTAGGGCGTGTGTTTTTTGGTGCATTTTAACATATTAAAACCCCAGAAATTTGGGATGTGTAAAACCGTGGGTTGATATCCGCAGTAGGTGAAAACCTGTGAAAACCTTCATTGATGTTGATTAAATCCTCCATTCCATCACCTTGAGGGGTACCCCTACCACAATGTTCTAGGATTTGGGAAAATAATCACAATTTATCGCATAGAACCCCCACTATACCGCCATATACCGCCATTATATCCCATGAAGTTGTTGGTGTTATACAATACTACTCTTTGAAGGTACACTTCCCTTTGTTCATGCTTAATGTCCAAACGTTAATTGAGGGTTTCCATAAATTGGGGTATCCAATAGTATATCATGGAAAATCCCATCTAGTAATGGATGATTTGGGGGTACCAATTATATAAAGGGAACCACCAATTATATTTTTACACCATGTGTATCATCATATCCCGATAAAGTCTCCAAAATATCAACAGACGCACCATATCTCATGACATTTGCATCCCAGCAACATGTTATTTCATAACATCTAAATTCTACATTCCCTGTTAGTTAAATCCCGTAATGCACCCAATTACATCCTCTAAAATCCCTATTATTCCCATCAAATCCCCATGAAAGTTGAAAATCTCGTTTTTCTCCCCCACATATTCCCACATGTTCCACCATTTTTCCCATAGAAATTCATGGGTCCCTCGCCAACTTCCCTTCCCCTAACCGGCAGGTCTGGCAGCGACCTGGTTTTGCACCTGGACGCTGGCTCCAGCGGCTCCAGTGCGGCGCTGGCGCAAAAACCGCCCAGCGCAGCCAGCCAGGGAGGCTACGGAGGCCATGATTTGCGTTTTTTTTCGGTGGGTGGTATCACCCACTTGGTCAAGTGGAGATCTCCAGGATCCTAAAATGGAGGTACGTTAGTACCATATAAGGCTATATTTTGTGGGGATATTCCCTTACATAGGCCTGAAAAATAGGCCTTATATATGGTAGGTACCTCCAATTTAGGTTCCTGAAATGACCATTGACTTGAGGTTTTCCATGGGGTTTCATGGGTATAACTATGGTAAAAATGTTCCAAACCAGCAACCAGCATGGAATATCATGGGTGGTATTACCATGCATTACCATGTATTACCCACTAAGAATGGGGCAATATATGGCTTTTCCATGGGGCAATAAATGGGTATAACTATGGTAATATTTCATGGGAAGATCATGGAATGGAATATATCACCAACAAAACTATGATACCCTCTGGTAATTTGTTACGGTCTGCGAACTTGAAAATGGCCCAGTCGAAATAGTTGATTTACCCATCAAACATGGTGATTTTCCAGAGTTATGATAGTTTACCAGAAGGTAAAAATGGGGCAATATTGGGTGTATTATAGGATAAACAAAAATGGCAATATTGGTGGTTGATCATTTGGAGCTTTCCAGTTTCCAAAGGTTTCCATATAGTCATGGGGGTAGCCCAATACCTGGATGGTTCAAAAAAATGTGGGATTTGGATTCAATGCCTGGTTGGTGGTTTGGAACATGCATTTTATTTTTCCATAGATTGGGGGTAGGTCAACCACCAACCAGATGCTGATCATGATGAACGGTGACTTCATGGTGAATTTCACGAAGAATGGGAAAAAAACAACGAATTTCTTCAACGTTTGGGGCCTGGTTGGCAGATCAACGTTGCACATTTGGGCGTCCACCTTGCAAAGATCCATGGACAACCGCATGTTTGGAGCGCTGGTTTTTCGGGATTTCATCCATTTCCCCATGGTGTTTGGTGAAATCTACAGGTTTTTTCAAATCTCTGGCTCTGAAAAGAGCACAGATGACATTTTCACAAAAACCTCATCTGATTGGTGGTTTGGAACCATGGAATTTTATGAATTTCCAGAACCAGTTGGGAATGTCATCATCCCAACTGACTTTCACTCCATCATTTTTCAGAGGGGTAGGTCAACCGCCAACCAGTCATCATGTGATGTTTTGGATTTTCCTATGGGATTTTTCTGGGATGAATAACTTTGGATCTAGGATGAATTGAGCCGAGCCTTTGATGGGATGTGCACAACAGCTATCGGCCGCCCTGGACAATGGTTGATGAAATCCGATTTTGGGATATTTTGTCATGGGATTTAACCCTAAATACAGATATAGGGGACCTTATCGTACACATTGAACGTAGTAGAGTTAACTAAATCTGTTTGGTGGTTTGGAACATGAATTTTATTTTCCCATATATTGTGAATGTCATCATCCCAACTGACTTTCACTCCATCATTTTTCAACCAGAAATGCCATGGATTTTGAGATTTTTCCCCAACGGATTTCAAGGTTTGACCATCATGTTGGGTATTTTACAACCATGAACTCAGACTTGCTTGAAACGATCCACCTGACGGCCACCTAAAAATATGGGCCAAAAACCATGTGATTTCCTTGGTTGAGTTCCCCGTCTTAACCAATCGATTGATGGCTTGTGAGAAATCATCTGTGAGCTATGGTGTTTAGGATCCTTTTTTTTGTTTAAATTTGCTGAGTCGATACTACAATTTTGATGTTCCCATTCAAAAAAAGAGATAACACACACAACACATTCTTGGTGTCCCTTGGGGTCACCAAAAAAAGATCCAACAGGACTCTGGTGGATGATCTAGCTGGGGAAGGTGACAAGCCCAAAAAACTGAAGAATACAACGCGAAATGGAGTGTCAGTACAGCGTATAATATAAGATCATATATATATAATATAATTTGATTATAATATATATATATATATATAATATAATAATATATATATAATTTGATTATATATATATATTCAGATATTTCCATATATTTTCAGATGGCGTTTCTTTTGAAAAAAAAAAATGTCTTTCGCATCGATATTTCGGCAGGTCATACCTTGGCGTGGTCCTCCCAAGTTTTGTCCGGCCTATTGGGCGTGAGTGGCAGACAAGTGTCGCCTGCAGCCGGGCACCCTGGGATACCCTGGGATATCCTGGGGCACCCGAGGCCTAGATTCGTGGGAGATATTTATATCCCATGTTAGATATAGTTAGATGTTCTGAAAAACGGGTGAATGTGGTAAGGAAGCCAATTTTTTTTGATAAACCAGCCCCAAAGTCATCATTTATGGGTATAAACTATCTGCAAATGTAGGTTTATTGTTGGGTTTCCCACATTACCATAGTTAGATTAATGGGTTAGTCACTTACTAGTTGGGATGCACCTCCAAATAGCAGCAGCAGTGGAATTTTGAAGTCCTAAAGTGGAATTTAGGATGTAAGAATCTGGAAGTTTAGCATCCAAATTTGGCAATTTCACATATGTTTCCGTAAAACTTTGGGATCCTACTATCAACAGATGATGTGGAACTTTGGGTTCGAAGAATCTAGATTTTTTCCATCCTTTGGCAATTTAGCATATGTTTCCGTAAAACTTTGGGGATTTTATCATCAACGATGGGGATTTCAGCATGAACACCAGGGATTTAAGCATCACAACTGGAGATTGAACTTGATTAAGCCATCAACAAGGCTGGATTTAACATGATTTAACTTGTTGTAGCGGAAGATCACCATTTTAATTTGGTGAATCATTTAATAATCTGAAAACAGGTGTCTTTTCATTGCCATGGGAAGTACCACAGGGTATATCAGGCAGCCCTTGCAAAGACAACAACGCCTACAGGCAGGTCAATACGAAATAAGCTCTATGATCAAAGTCTCAGAGTCAACAAAACATTTTGGTAAACATATCCCATAGGATCCATGTATGCTATATATGCTAACATTGGGGGCATATTGATGGTAAATGTTACCATATATAGCATGCATGGATCCTATGGGTATTGGAGATAAGATGGAGACAAAACTAATATAACTACTAGGTCAATCGACTGGATGGGTAGAAACTAAATCTAACTAGTCTTTTGGTATCAATAGGATTAATTATCTACTAACCAGCTAAGAATTTGTAATATTTTTGCAGGTATCTGGCTGATTGGCCATGTGATGAAAGTCGTTAACATTTTTCTCCATTTTTTGAAGGTGAATTTCAATGTATGGATAGCATCTCCTATTGCAATTCACCATTTAAATAGTATCTCCTATTGCGATCCAAGGTGATTGACAATGGTTAAAAAAAAGGAGATACTATATTATCTATATTTTGAATTATTCCAGAGGCCAACAAGGATAGTATCATAGAATTGGATGATGGGAAAATTTCTAACCGGAAAGCCCAACCAATTTGATGGAAAAAACCCATGGGTTTCCGGTTAAGATTTCCCCTTAAACCAACCCAATGATAGTATCTCCTATATCGGGTGCGAATTTCGCAAACCAGATCAGTGGACCAGAGGAGTTGTGCCATGATGAGTCTAGGCTACTGCTTGGTGGTGACTGGAACCATGGAATTTTTAATGACTTTCCAGAAACACTTGGGAATGTCATGTCATCCCAACTGACGAACTCCATGATTTTCAGAGGGGTAGGTGGCTCAACCACCAACCAGATTTTCAGTAGTCACTTAGGTTTGTTTTGGTCAGATATAACTGCATCTTAAGAGTAAGGTTTTTCCATCGATAACTAGCAATTTCTGTATGATGTTTAGTTTCTTTGGAGCTGATATTAGTGCCATGGCTGCCATGGTCAAAAGTTGGATTTTCCATAAATGATCTACGCGTATCTTTTTTGAGATTTCGTCATAGCTTATGGATGCTATCTAAAAATCATTACCCGGTCTCCGGTCAACGTTTACACTTTGCGAACTGGATTTTTTGACCATAGAAACTTCGTGGATTTACTAAACCTCAACAATGGTGGTTTTCCATAGTGATATGAGTTTACCAGAGGGTGCGTAACGGTACGTAGTATGATTATCATTTTGATACATGTTTCTGGCAAAATCTGGTTCAAAACCCATCACTAATATATCCCCAAACTGACCTTTCGTCAGTTTGGGTCGTTTTCTGCAGCCAATCTTCAGCGGGCGTATTGCGCCCTTTCGGGCGACGGTAGAG
>Ga0126342_10015655_pt1 | contig 13276 bp, 18 predicted proteins | sample Cyp1metagenome_FD_92528 | JGI IMG/M metagenome (GOLD analysis project Ga0126342, IMG submission 92528) | Coral microbial communities from Lord Howe Island, Old Settlement Bay, Australia - Cyphastrea 1 metagenome | ecosystem: Host-associated > Invertebrates > Cnidaria > Coral ...
GCAGAGCAGGGAAGAGGCAGAGAGAAGAGAAAGATTAGAAGAAAGAAGAGTAGAAGAGAAAGAGTAAGAAGAAAGAAGATGCAGATGCGCGAAAAGGTAGGAAAGTCGCGAAACACTGTGTTTATCCAATGATTTGGGGCTCCGGAGGGTCGAAAAGTAGGCTCGCTAAAGCGGCGGGTGCGGAGCCAGCTGGCCAGATGAGAGACGAAAAAGTGCACGCCGTTGTGGCGCGAAGCAAATTTCCAAGTCAAAATGTTAAAAACACTAGGGGTGCGGACCACTTTCGGGAGTTGAGATGTCGAAAAAGTGCACGCCGTTGTGGCGCGAAGCACATTTCCAAGTCAAAATGTACAAAGCACACCATTGTCGGACCACTTTTGGAAGTTGCAATGTCAAAAAAGTGCACGCCGTTGTGGCGCGAAGCAGATTTCGAAGTCAAAATGTACAAAACACACCAGGTGCGGACCACTTTTGGCAGTTGAGATGTCGAAAAAGTGCACGCCGTTGTCATTTCGAAGTCAAAATGTTAAAAACACTAGGGGTTCGGACCACTTTTGGAGGTTGAGATGTCGAAAAAGTGCACGCCGTTGTGGCGCGAAGCACATTTCGAAGCCAAAATGTTAAAAGCACCAGGGGTTTGGACGACTTTTGGAGGTTCGGATGTCGTAAAAGTGCACGCCGTTGTGGCGGGAAGGACATTTCGAAGTCAAAATATTCAAAACACTAGGGGTTCGGACCACTTTTGGAGGTTCAGATGTCGCTTCGCTTCACTACACTACATTACATTACATTACGCTCCACTACACTACACTACAGGACATTACACTACACTACACTACCTTCCACTACACTTCACTACACTCCACTACACTACACTCCACTACACCACAACTACACAACTACACTAAATTACACTACACTCCACGACACTACACTACACTACATTACACTCCACTACACTACCTTCCACTACACTTCACTACGCTCCACTACACTCCACTACACTACAACTACACAACTACACTCCACTACACTCCACTACACTAAATTACACTACACTACATTACACTACACTACACTCCACTACACTACATTTCATAACACTACACTACACTACCTTCCACTACACTTCACTACATTACACTACACTCCACTACACTACAACTACAACTACACAACTACACTCCACTACACTCCACTACACTAAGTTACACTACACTACACTACACTACATTACACTACACTCCACTACACTACACTACACTCCACCACACTAAACTACACCACACTTCACTACATTACACTACACTCCACTACACTACATTACACTACACTACACTACCTTCCACGACACTTCACCACATTACACTACACTACATTCCACTACACTACAACTACAACTACAACTACACAACTACACTCCACTACACTAAATTACACTACACTAAATTACACTACACTACACTACATTCCACTACACTCCACTAAACCACACTACATTACGCTACACTACATTACACTCAATGACACTGCACCACAGATAGACAGGTAGACGGATAGATAGATAGATAGATAGATAGACAGCTAGACAGCTAGACAGCTAGACAGATGAAGGGGGGAGAGAGAGAGAGAGAGAGAGAGAGAGAGCGAGCGAGCGAGCGAGGGAGGGAGGTAGGTAGGTAGATAGTCAGAGAAAGAGAGAGAAATAGTGAGGGAGATCAATCACCTTTCGCTCCATCAGTGGCTTCGCTCTGCCATCCCTCATTCACAACAACCAACCTCTCCTATAGGTGTCCTATTTTTGAAACTTCCGCCACAGCCTTGCGCGGTACTACTGGTATTATTTTGTAATTTTATTTGCCAGCATTCTATCTGACATTCTTTCAGTCATCTATTTTGACATTCTATCTGGCATTGATTCTGGCTCTCTATTTGGCATCTATTTTGACATTCTATTTGACATGCCTTCTGGCATTGATTCTGGCAATCTACCTGGCATTCATTCTAACAATTCTGACATTCAATTTCGCATTTTTTCTGGCAGGTGTTCTGGTCCAGGTGTGCCCGCAGCTGCATCCAGCTCTTGTGATGTGGCTCAGGTCCAGGCGTGCCAAGCCCATCCAACGCTGGCGATATGGCTCGGGTCCATTGGTGCCCACAATCACGACAAGTGCAACAAGGCGAAGGAGGAGAAGGAGGAGAAGAAGCAGAAGAAAGAAGAGAGGAGTTGAACCTTTGTTAAAATCTAGAGACCCTCACATGTTCTCACCTCACAGGTGGGGAACAACAATGCGAGCAAGCTTCAATGTTCAACATGTAGGATACCATGCAAATTGCAGCTCGCTGCTCCAAAATGCAACAGGTATAGTGCAAATAAGAGATTCGGTTTACTGTAAACATGATGCAATAATATTGCGCAAATGCCCACTCCAAGATGTTGGAACTTTCTGCCAGCAAGAGATCCAATGTCCAAAATATCGCAAATGCCGTCCAAGGGGGTGCCTCAGATTCAAAAGCATAGAAATATACTTCCAGATTGGTTTATATTAGCAAAGGAAGTTTAGTTCGAAAATTTCCCAGTTACGGACAAATGTCCAGCAGCAGGCTTGTCATCATGTTGCAACGAGTGAAAAACCCGGGGGTGCGAAACCTTGTGTGTTTCTTGCCCGTGAATTCAGTATAGGTCTTCGGTTGCGGGCCTCGATCTGGGAAAGTTGTCGACAAAGTGCACAGGGCCGTACCGAGAGCCTGATTTCCATTTGAGAGTGTGAAAAAATTGGGGCGTAGCGTACCAGACTGCAGCGAGAGTTTGATTTCACGTAAAAGCTGCCAAAAAAACGCAATTCCCGGAGCAGCGCGGAATCGTCCCCTATTGTCAGCGCTGCGCGAAGGTTGCACTCCTGCTATGCGGGTTTGCAACCGGCTGTGACACAATGCATTGGCGCGGCTGCGCGCAGCAAAGCAAGAATGATGCTTCGACGCTCCTGGCAAGGGGGTTGCAACTGGAGACTGCTCAGAGAAGAAGTAGCTGAGAGAGGCGGCGCCTCAGCGAAGCCTTCAGACAAGTAGTTGAGTCACCCATCCATCCACCCACCCACCCATCCATCCCATCCCATCCACCCACCCACCCACCCATCCACCCATCCACCCATCCACCATCCACCCATCCACCCATCCACCCACCCTTCAATTCATTCATTCGTTCATTTGTTTAGTCACTGATTCATTGATTGGATGTTTCATTGGTTCATTGGTTTAACGACTCGTTGATGCACTGATTCATTGCCCCCTTGGTTCAATGATTGACTCACTGATACGTAGAATCACTGGTTCATTGGTTTATTGACTCTTTGATTCGTTGATGAACTGATGCGCTGACTCACCGAATCAGTGATTCATTGATTCGTTGGTTCACTGATTCATTGGTTAGTTGGTTCATTGGTTCCGTGAATCACTGATTCCTTGGTTCTTTGATTCAATGATTGATTCATTGATTCATTGTTTCATTGATTCTGCGACACCCGGATTGATTGATTCTTGATTCATTGATTCACTGGTTCATTGATTCACTGGTTCATTGGTTCGCTGGTTCATTGACTCAGTGATTCACTGATTCATTGGTTCATTGATTCGTTCAGTCAGCTGTGGCTGGATTCTTTCACGTCATTTCACTGGCATCTCAACAACCATTTGCTCATTCATAGGTACATCTTACAACTTCAACACGTCGCTTCTGCAGTTCAAGAGTTTTCCTATAGGCCATTTTTTCCTATGGTTGGTTCAGTTTTTCGAAACTTCGGCCCCGGCGCGTGCCGGGCACTACTGGTACCCGTTATATTCCAATTCAGTTGTAATATTGCCTGGTGTGCATCCTTCGGATCGCTCTGAGGGTGCATATCAGAGCCAGGTCCGGTGCCGAACAAAGACCATGCTGACATTTGCCGCTTGGAGATGGTTCGGAGTACCCGACAAAAAGGTGAACAAAGATAAACCATGCAAAATGAGACACGATTAATCTGGCCGAGGAATTTGCAGATGAACTATCTGAGAGAATGCTGAGACAAGACCGGCTAGGTGCCAAGCAACGCAGCCACAAAGAACTACGTAGCAGTTACTGTAGCACATGTTTCTGCACATGTTTTTCCGTGTTTGACTTGGTGGAGGAAGCGTGCATCAGAAGAATTGGATGCCTTTCGTTGCGAATGGCCAGCTGTATTTGATCTTCACCATAGAGCCTTGTCTCTTCCACAGTGTTCTCTATCACGGTGTCATGCTATGTTTGTTCGGCCAGGGGGTGCCGTTTGTGCGGACTCGGCTGTGACTGGGAAATTCGCTGGGTTATGGAGGAAGCCTCGTTGATTCTGACACTGAGTTTATCGAACGTCATTCCCAATTCATTGTTTTGTTGTGGACAGACAAAAGTCACCAAGTGCTCATCGAACGCATTCGAATGTAAGATTAAACCGTTGTGACAGTATATTTCTCAGAACCCGCTTGAAAGCCTGCGTTTTGCACGGTTGGACTTTATCCCGTTGGAAGCCGAAAGCCTCCATTGAATGTGAAGGTTGACATTTGTATTTTTTCCCTCAGGGTTCCCTTTATTTTTTTTCTGAACTTACAGTTTCAAGGGATTGGTTTGTGTATTCCGAACATTCCCCTTGGGAGTTTCTATCGCACTGTATGTACAACGCAACTGGATTTAATCTGGGTAGACAGATGGTTTGAGGATACAAGGAAAGGGCTGCATTTGGGGCATGTTTTGCGCCTTGGATTTTATCACACCTGTGTTTCCAGTGGTGGCGAACACCCTGCAGTTGATAGACGTGGCCATGCCCATAAGGAGCCCTTGCGCGTGATGCATGTGAATGTCAAAACCGGGCAATGTGCCGAAGTGAGTGTGGTTCCTTGGTCCAAATCACAGCTGAACTCAAGATGTTCGGTGAGGCAGGAAGACAAATTGCATCTGAGTGTGCATATCTGGATTCAGGGAAAAACCGGATGATGCCAAGAGCAATTCAAATCGCGCGCTTCGACTTCAACCAAAGGTTTTTCTTTTATTCTGCACCCCCCTTACACAAAGGTAGCTCGTGAGGATGTGTGTGTGTGGGCATCAGTCAGTCAGCCAGTCGGTCGGCCGGTCAGTCCGTCAGCCATCCTGTCATCATGTCATCATAGATCTCAGGATGGCATATGGCTACACATGCTGTTTCCTTCAACAGCTATCTATATTGTATTGTGCGGTGCTGCTTTGAGGTCAGAACACCTGCTCTCAGCGCTTTGCATCCCAGAGAGGATGAGTTTCGAGGGCGACTTGGCTTGCACAGCAAATCACAAGAGTAAGAGCCGGATTTTGACATGTTCCCCCCAGGCAGCTAAGGCGCACAGCTTCTCAGGCAAAAGGGCAAAAAACAAAGGCCAGCATGCAGAAAAATCGCGCTCTTTCCCGTAAGGCCGCAGAGAACCAGAATAGTAAACATCAAGGACTGCAAAATCGATTTTTTAGTTGCCGATAGTGTTGTCAGCGCAATCTTCTTGGCAACATCCTGAGGCACGGAGGACCTGCTTTGGTGCCGCTCCCCAGCGGAGACCTACTGGGCATGGCAAGAGATCCTTGGAGACATTGGCCTGTCATTGTCGCTGCCCAGAAGTTGAGATCACTGCGCTTGCAAGGACAGAAGGATTTGTAGGATCTTCATCTTCATCATCACCAGTCATACCTCACATCTTCAAATACGAGCAGTTCGCATGTTTGTTTCAAATGGATTTAAGTTCAAGCTGCTCCCAGCTACTGTCGGTTGAGGGCCTCACCAATTTACATGTGACAAGCTGATCAGCGCATGCTGGGGCAGTCAAGACCTTTGTCTCAGAAGCCCCATGCTGTTCCACCTCCACCTAAATCAAGTGAGGTGCAGACGGGAAACTTGCTCTATAGCCATTTCTTTTTCACGCTTCGGGTATCCAGCAAGCCTTCCTCTTCAGCGCCAGTCATAATGTCTTCAGCAACTTGCCCTGCATGTAGATGGTGAAGCCATAAAACTGCAATTGTTGCTTCTGATTGGAGGTTCTTGAGTGGCGTCAGGTCAGTCCTTTATTGTGCTTCGGTTCTAGCAGGCGGCCCGAAACCTTCAAATGATATGTTTGTTATTTCTCTGCCTGTGCGCGCCTGTGGTGTTTCATGGGGTAGTTTCATGTAGTTTCTGATTAAGGCAGGTCAAAGACTGAGGAAGCTGGCTAAGATTGGCAAAGTCCTCCTTTGGAATCTTTGCATCAACGTTGCTCAGATCGAGCAAGGCTTCCAAGTCCATAATTAGCCGAATCATGCCGAAAGCATGCTGAAAGCCTTCCTTATCTATCCTTATCTTATTGCCCAGCTTTTCCAAGCTGCCACCCAGCATGTGTCCTTGTGTCTTGTGTGGTAGATATGCCTGCCAGTTCTGCCAGCCAGGCCTGGCCTGTGTGAAGTGATACAGTTTGTTGGTGGCCTTCATGTTGACAAAGAGCAATTGGCCAAAGTCTCAAAGCTTGTAGCGGCTTCTAGCAGAAACTTACAGAACCGGCAGATTGCTTTCTCAATGTCGCCTGTCTCTTGATAGCTTGCTGAAGTTTAAGATGTTGTCTGTATTGTCCTGAGGTCATCACGTATGGAGTCAATGATTGCGAGCCTTGGCAGACGAACTTGTCCGTGCACCCCTCTGCATGCCAGCTCATTGGGTTGACTGGCAATGTAAGCGTTCAAGCCCCGTTCGGATCCCGGTTGAACCATGCATCATGGGAACCAAAATCCACCAAAAGCTTTGCGGCATTGTTCCGCCCATTGCAAGCAGACGCTAACACCTATTAATGCTACCCCAGTTTTTTGTGCCAGCGGCCGTGCTTCAGGAACCCAAAGTGACAATTATCGCTTTGGGTAGTGTCTTGAAGCTTCTGAAGCCAAGTGACGCGAACGCAGAGTTGTGAAAAAGACCGCCTCTGCAAGATTGAATACGTCGCTGGACTGGGCCATCGCCAGCATGACAGCCAATGCCTTTTGGAGGTGTGCCTGCAACACGCCACCGCCCGCCTGCGCATGAGGCACTTCGTAGCTTTGCTTCAACCCAATGCTGCGGCAAGCCTTGTTGGTGCACAGCTGTGCGTAAGTTGGAAAGAACCCCTGGGCGTTTGGAGGCAACCTTCTTTCTAATTTGACATGTGTCATTTTGTTTCTGGTTTTGGGGTGCCCGTTTCGGTCTTTGATTCTCAGAAAGAGACAACCCGAGAGTGCCCGAGAGTGTGTTTTTTCTTGTGTCTTAATCACCTGCAATGGGTTAGCTTGCTCTTTGCAATCTCACCTTTGCAGATCTTTGCAGTTTCTTTCCTTGTTGCAGTTAAAAAAAACGCAAGAAACAAAAAAAAGAAACGGATTGCACACCCCAAGGGAGGGGAGATTCAGAGAGTTGGGTCCTATCATCTTGTTTTTTGTGTATGTGTTTTTTGTTTCTTGTTACGGCCTTACGGTGAAGGGCTGGCCGACAAAAAAGTGGCAGGACCTAACTATTTGCCACTTTTGCCCCCTCAGGCTTTGCAAACTTGCTTTTGGTTGTTTATTGTTTGCTGGGGTCTGCGGTTTCATTAGAACGCAAGGTAGAAAAACTTATGGAAAATGCAGCAAGTATCCTTGGGGGAGACTTAGGGGCTTGGGGCATAGGTGAGGCAATTTCGTTTTTGATTTACTCTTCAAAATATGCCAAAAGGATGTGCAAGAACATAGGCAGCCAATGGATTTGTAGGAATAAATTGATATTGAAATTGTTGGGCAAAACCCTTCAGCCAACACATCTTCAAACACTTTAAATTGTTCCCTTGGAAGGAGTGATGCATCTCTTTGACATGAGTGCTCCCTTCAAAATGCGCATTTCTTTTCAAACGGCGGAGCCTTCCATTGAATTGAGACGTGTCTACTTCTGTGTCAAAATGAGCCCCGTTGCGCACGCAATGCCCTTTTCACAACATGCATTTCTGTATGAAGAACACGCCGTATATGTAAGCATGCAAAATATGTTTTTCAAAGTTTCACAACATTTTTATGAATACAGAAAGACAGCAGAGCATATTTTGAGGACAACAGCTTGTGATGTAGGTAGCTGTACTCCTGAAAAGTATCGTAATTTGAAGAACTTGCATCTTTAAGCCCTAAGGCAATGAAGCATCGCTTGGGCATATAACATGGTATGCATGCAGCACGCTTTTGAAAGAGCGTAGTGGTCCTCGAAGAATCTGTTGTTTCATTTTTTGGAGCACCCCGTTTGAAGGCCAATGGGGTTCAAAAAGTTGGCTTTTCATTTCTTGCATCCGGCCCCTTGGTTCAGGGTGTTTGGCGTTCTGCTTGGTGGCGCCAAATGCAACCTCTGGCTCATATTCGCAAGGTTTAGAACTCAGTACGGGGATAGCAAATCAGCACGCCAGTTTCACCGAACCCATGTCGTATGATGTTCTTGAAGACGCATCGGCAGGAGGGCGTCCTTGAAGAGACGCTCGCCCGCGTGACAAGATGCCATGTGGCCGTGGACCCTTCGCCGGATATCAAGGACGCAGCAAGATTTGCAAACTAAAAAGAAAGCATGAAACATCGCCAAACAACTTCAGGCTGGGCTTTGCCACCTCGCAGGATCAGCTGGTGTTGCTACATGCCGACCCGCCAAATGCTGAAGACCTATCGTGCTAGTTTAATGTTGTTTTTTTTTGTCATTATGTCAAAACGTGCAGCAAGTTTGAATGAACCGTTTTTGGAAGCAAGCCTGCCCACAAGAAGTTTTCTATGCTGCGGAGATGTGCATCACCATGTGTCACTTCCAGGGCTGTGTTGCTGATCCCTGGGCTTTGGAGCCAGCAGGCCTTTTTGAAACCAATGGGTGGAAAAAACATCCAGCCAATGCCGGCAGTGAATGGCAGTCAAAAGTTTCACAATGCAGATATACTTGCCTTGCAGGCATGTGACAAGTTGATTTTGGCTGCCCTGTGTAGCCACTCGGCATGAAAACTGCCGGAGCGCCAGTGGGAAGAAGCGGGCAATGTCCAGGAAGCAAGTTGAAATAATGCCACAACAACTTTACTGAGCCAACAAGGTTCCCTTTGACAAAATTGGGCCGGGTTTCTTTTCTGAGGCGGTGCCATGCGCCAGCCGCCCACTAAGCGCTATCGACAACGCAATGCAAAGGCATGTAAGTCGGCTAGTTTGCAACATGTTCCTGGGCAGCCTACCGAGCTCTTTAACGTGAGTCATGGTTCATTATTTGTTTACTTGGGTCAGGTGGCGTTTCAATGTTGGCCCAGGTCAAGTTGCAGCGGCTATGGCATTGAGACTAGCAAAGCTCCAGCACTCAGTCATATTCAAGCTCAAACTAAAACGATGAAGTCCAAGCCTACAGCACCATTCAGCAAGGCTTCGAAATCATTTGTTGAAGCCCCTGCGTCAGGCGCAAGCCGCTCGAACAAGCGGCAGCGTGTCCCTGGCCAACATTACACGCTACACTCACATGCCCGAACATGTCCGACGTGGCAGGCTTGAAGGCGCAGCGTAAAGTGTTTTACACCAGGCACCAGGATATATTCCAAATCTAGAGATAGATTTCATTGTCTCTTGATACTTTGGTGCTGATTGGGATGATGGGTTTGTTTCATGTGCATTGATTTGTTGCCGAGCTTTGGGCTTAGGGCTGAGACAGTGCCAGGTTGTGATGAAACCTGGCCTTGCCGGCAGGCTTGACATGATTCCAAGTACATACTTTGTGTGCAATTGTGTGTGTGGGGGGGCCTTCTGGAAGCATGTACAGCAATTTGGACAAACACTTAGTGTGGTGAATTTGACGCCGTCAACTTAGGTGTTGACATACATGCGAGGATGACACGCACAATCGAGAAGCCTTCCTGCCCAGTCAGCTCACTACATTCTCCAATGCCCGATGCTGCTTGGATCAAATTGCCCTAAAAGGGCCCTTGAGCCTCGCCCGTGCGAAAACAGATGCCTGGACTTAGCGTGCCGGCCTGTAGAAACCCCAAAGGATCATTTGACTTAGAATGCAACTGATCAGAACTCTTCGCTGAGTTCTTCAGATTGGCAGGCGGAGCTTTACTTTGCGCTCCTACCTTTCTATTCCGACATGGCGACTGGATCTGGTGACATGGCTGAGACCGTTTGACAACACGACCTCTGGATACAAGGAATGGCGCAAACGTATACAGTTGTATGCCCGCAGAATGGCCATCCAGAAGAGGGAGTCTGAAATTGGGATCTCAGTGTTGTCCACCTTAACTGGTGCGGCCTGGGGACAATGCGAAGACCTCGAGGTGAAAGATCTGGAAACTGCAGACGGCTTAGGCCGTACCCTGGATAGGCTGGATGCGCAATGGCAATACGATGAAAAGATCGAGGTGCCTGAAGCCTTCAAGAAGTATTTCTACAAGACCTACAGAGCAATGAATCAGACAATCCTGGATCATTGCGCTCAGGCTGGCCAAGCGTTTCGAAAGCTGTCCAAGTACAAAATCTCTCTCCCTGACGAAGCGGCTTTCCTCGCCTGCAAAGTTCAACAACACGCGTGGTCGATGGAAGTCCGACCGTGCCCACTTTGCTGAAGATGAGGTATATTATGGGACTGAAGATGAATACAACGATGATGAATACCTTGCCTATGATGACTATGGTAACATACTGGAATACGATGGTAATGATGCACACTGGCAAGATGATGAATGGGATGTGCAATCTACATACAATGGTTCCACAGCAGCTGACGACATGCCCAGCTCCGATGCCGTCTTCGACACTGAGGAGTTCGATCGGGTCTATGCTGCCTACGCCGACAGCAAGCGTCAGCTGAACCAGTCCCTGTTGTCGCAAACGTCTTCAAGTCACTGTGCCTCTGGAAGCAATTTGCCGCCCAGGTCCGGAAGTTCTAAAGCCTCAATGATGTGCCTGCGATGCGGTATGGTCACATGGCTGCCGACTGTCGTACCAAGAGCTCTGGCAACTCTCCTGGCAAGAAGTGTCCTGCAGATGCACAACATGCAGAACTTTGTCGGGATGGCCCAACACCTGATCTCCGATGCCAACAACTGGGTGGCTAAAGGCTTTGATGCCTGCAGTCAAGATGGTGGTGCATCAACGTTTTTGGCTGGATCTGAATATGTGCCGCGACACCTCAGTGGTTAGAGCTGAGTGGTATGGATGTTGAACACCTCCAGTTCAAACGTTGTGACAAAAGTTTCAAGTTTGGAGGTGATGGTGAAAGTGTCAGCCGCTGGATGGTCCAACTGCCTGCAAAACTTGGTTGCAAGGTTCGTCGCATTCAGTGCTTTGTGATTTTCAGTGCCACGCCCATGCTGGTTGGTCGCCCAATTCTGGAAATGTTGAATGCTGTGGTTGACTTTGGTGGCATGTGAATGAGTCCTTTGGGTGGTGAATGGCAAGAACTCCGCCGTGGCAAAGGCGGCGCAAGGCTTCTGAAACTGGCTGTTGGATTTGCCTCATCAGCGAAGATGACGACCATGATCAGGTCGAGATACGGTGCAGTTTCTTGCTCGACTTGAAGGCCGAGAACGGCCATGCCCAATGACTGGTGTGGTCCGAGAGTTCATGCAGCCCGATGCCACAAAGCCCAAAATGAGTGACACAGCCTTCCGAGCCAATGATGATGATTTCCCTGAAGCAGTTCCTTTGCCGGAACGTGAGGTGATGAAGCTTGAAAACATGTTCAATCAACAAAGTGCTGAAGTGAGTAATCAAGTTTCAGGTATGGTTCACATGGCCCGTGACGGAGCTCATGCCAAAGCACCTCTTTTCTGGGAAGTTTACGTTGGTGAGGGTCGCCGTTCAACCGAAGTTGCAAAAACTTGGTGCTCATGTTGAAGGTTTTGGTTTGACTGTGACTGAGGGCTGGGATTTTTCACCCAGCACACACTCAGAGCATTTCTCCAAAACATTGACTGAACCTGATGAAATTTTTCATGTCCCCAAGATGCAGGTTGCGGAGCCCCATGCAGAACATCAACGTCAAATGTGCTGCAGATGCCGCTGATCTGGAAGAACGCCGTGAGATCGACCATGGAACCCACCTGTCCATGTGTCGCAAAGCCTATTGGAAGCAAGCGCAAGCTGGCCGACATGCTCACATCGAGCACCCTGAGCAAAGCCGCGCTTGGAAGACAAAGGCATTTTCAACTCTTCGTGGCAATGCTGCTCTGTTTGATCAGCGCAAATATTGTGCCACAACAATCAACAATGATGGATTTTCCGAGCCACTCAAGAAGCCCACACGAATCCAAACCTCCAAGAATGCAACGTTCAATCTCATGAGCCCATGAGCCGCCGTTGCCAAGGCGATCACACCCATTGTCCACTTGAAGGTTCCATGCCTGGAGGTGGACATCGATGCCGAGAAGCCGAAAACTATGGCGTAAGTTTGGCCAAGTATCTGGCCAAAGCGGTCATGTCCGAAGAGGATCTCACTCAACAGATCGATGCGGTGGATGATGTTGAGACTGGCACGTTGCGCCAACTTGCAACAAATCATGGTGCCCAAGCTGCCAGAGTTGCTCATCGACCTCACCGAAACCTTGGGCATCCGCGAAGAAGTCCTGCTGAAGCTGCTTGGTGGTAAGCAGGTGCGTGAGAAAGTCAAGGAAGCCATTAAGTCCTTGAACTGCCTTCATTGCCAGAACTACGGCGTCAAGAAAGGTGCGCCTCCTGCCTCAGGTGAGAACGCGTGGCCATCTTGTCCATGGCTGATGAATGCACTCGATACATCGCTACCCGCATAGTGTTTGATGTAAAGTCCCCATCTTTGATCAAAGGATTGGAGCGTTCCTGGATTAGGTTCCATGGTCCTATGCAACAATTGAAAGTTGATGAATATGCTGGTTGGGGATCCGATGCATTTGCAACATGGGCAGATAACCACGACATTGAGCTCAAGACCTCACCTGACCAAGTTCACACTCGAACTAATGTTGTTGAGCGCCGCCATCAACTTTTGAGGCGCGCAGTCCAAATTTACATGGATGGCACTGAAATCTCAGGTATTGAAGCAGTGCATGGAGCTCTGACGTGGGTGGAGCCTTCCCTGAACGAGCACACGTTTGTGAATGGCTTCACTCCTACACAACTTGCAATGGGAAGGACCCTCCTCTGTACTACCAGTTTTTTTTCCTGGGGGTTCAGTACGCTTTTTAAAAAACACTATTTTCCAAAAATCTAGCAGACAGTGGGTGAGGGTCCCGGGGCATGATATGGGGCCAGGAA
>Ga0126342_10015656_pt1 | contig 13276 bp, 15 predicted proteins | sample Cyp1metagenome_FD_92528 | JGI IMG/M metagenome (GOLD analysis project Ga0126342, IMG submission 92528) | Coral microbial communities from Lord Howe Island, Old Settlement Bay, Australia - Cyphastrea 1 metagenome | ecosystem: Host-associated > Invertebrates > Cnidaria > Coral ...
TGAACAATATGGTGTTGATGCGACAAATTTTTCTCAGGTGTGGAAAAACCAGAAGCTCAAATTATTTGGACATATTCTTCGTGCAAACCACAAAGACCCACTTCGGCAAGTGCTCTTCTCATACAACAGTTTCGCACCAAGAAATATCCCACTCAAAAGAAGAGGTAGGCCAAAATTAGATTGGCTTCAAGAGACTATAAAAGATGCCTATCACGCCTTGGGAAGGGTGGCCCCACCTTCTCCTACTCACCAAGATGTCTTGCAATTGGTGGATGTTGCCGCCCTTCGGTGCGGACCTTTTTGATTTTTCTTTTTCATACGGTCGCCTTATATCCACCTGGCCATCGGCCAACAGCCTCCGTGCTTACCGAGTAAAGACTAAGAAAACTGACACCCTCCCGTGTTCCAAATTTGATTTTAATCTTTTGGTTAAGCCGCGCACCTTCATTGGCGCTAGAGGAAAAAATAACTAAGATAGATGATCTTGGATGCAAACCTAAGAGGACCTCAGTCAGATGCAAGGGTAAATGCCGCTGGTTCAGCAACATAGGAGCCTGACACTACGGAGATGTTTGCAATCAACGGCATTGTATTGCTTCAAGGCAATTGCGTGATTTCTTGTCCCCTTGGTTTCAACCCAGGTTTCTTGATAGGCTTTTGGATCTTTGGATTTACATTGAATCATAGTGAACTATGTGAAGATTTTTGACTTGCTATTGTATTTGCATTGCCGGGCCTGCGCGTGAACATGCTGGCAGCCTGCAGACGTGGCAGGGGGCTGCCTCTGCCGCCAAGCAGCAAGCTTCAATGCCACAGGACGCTCGGCATGAATGGAACATTCTGTTCCTCAGAAGAATTACAGAGCTAGAAAGTTTTTTTCTAGAACTGGAGTAGTGGAGGTGCACCCAAGCACTCTCAAAATATTGAATGGGAGGGCTGAGACTCTCGTTCTTTGGAACCCCATCTATGAACACGTGGCCGTTTGTTGCAAGAAGTCACCCTTTCATGCTTCCATCAAAATATGCTAGACCAGCAAAGCCCCGCCATTGTTGAGCACAGAGGGCTCAGAATGTTCAGAATATTGTGCAATTGAGGGGCCAGCCAGCATGCCTGAAAAATGTCTAGAGATGTCTAGAGTCTAGAGTCCAGAGTGCTTGGGAAACAAGCTGCTTGGGAAACAAGCTGCTTGGGAAACAAGCTGCTTGGGAAACAAGCAAGGTGTCAACATTCCAAGAGGTCCAAGTCCAGGCTTAAGCCCATTGTGATATTATTTGAACTGCAAGAATGCACTCAGCTGAGGCCGAAAAACATTTCGTTTTTGCTGAGCTTTAGATGCAAAACAGCTTGCTCACCTACTGGAATTGTGTGAGTCTGTTGAGGTGAAAGGTTCCAAGCTCGCAGAATCTCGCAGAACATAATGACATATTGCTCTTTCCAAGTGTAGTTTATTGTGAAGCAGAGTAGCTATCTCCTTACTCTTTCTTGCTCTTTACCAGCGCCGGACCACTGGCGGACCAGTTCCGCCTTGCAATTTTCTTTTTCGCCTGGGAAGGCAGGCCAAAATTTTCATACCGCTCCTGGCCAGTTGGCTGACGGGTGCACCACACCTTTGACCCACGAGCAGCAGGGAAAAAGGGGCGATACATGGTGACCTGGCATATTCGGTGTGGCAAGGGTCTGCATCAGACAATATTCTCAACGGAAGCGAATCAGAACCAGAGATTCTGTGGCGACCGTGGTTCAAAAGCCTATTTCAGTCTTGCTTGGGCATTGTAGCAACACCAAGGGCACATGCCACCAGCACAAGACAGAGCCTTGATGACCCTTGATGCTTAATGAGCCTGATGTGAACACTATGTGATCATAAACCCAGTGGCGAATTTGACCTCGCTCCCTGAGAATTTGAAGCTAGTGAAACACGTGTTGAGCTCTTTCCATTCAACGTGCAGATTTCATCAGATTGCACCAAGACAGCCAAGACACCTCCACATTTTCCAAGGGCTCGATGAAAGTTATTGCACCAGCATCGTTGGTGCTAATGGCGGGCCTGCATGGTGGATCGCCTGAAGTTTGCCCTGGCCTCTTCTGTTTTGACAGAAATGGTGTGCCGAAACCTTTCGAGGTTCTTTCTGGCAGCTTGTGACATCTGATGACTAGAGACGATGCATTCTGCTGCGCCTCCCACTGAGGCGTGCTTTTGGGCGTGTTGGCCTTAAGATGAAACTTGTGTTGCGCATGGAACACACCACTGCGATGCAACATGCGAGATGTTTGCATGAGTCTATTCCCTGAGGCTATGGACGCAACGGAGTTTGGCCACATACAAGGGGCATGGGTCCTAGCAGAGGAACGAGAGCTTGCTTGAGGTGTGTGGCATGTATAAGTTCACCTCTACGACTGGTTACAGCATGTTCCAGTGTTGGAGCTTTAATCTTGGGCACTGGGGCACTGTCTGGAATAGAGACTCTATAGAGACTCTGTAGAGATGTTTAGCGGTTTAGCGTCAGCGTCTTTCTCTTTTACAAAAGGCCCGGCGTCTCCGTCTGAGGTTCGTGAACCCGCTGCGGCACTACAATGCCTCTGATGGCTCCCTGGTGCGCGATCCGAGGGGCCGACCGTTGATAGATTTGATAGACATTTGAGAACATCCATCGGAAGTCCTCAACTCTGACCCAAAATGACCCGAACCGCCGAACCAGATTTTAAATCCAAAGATTGTTGGGCCTTGCTGGACCATTGCGTTTGAGATTTACATTCCCTGGAGCTTCCTGTGGGGCATCACTAACGCCCTGCAGCGCTTCGTGCTGCAACTCCACGACAGCGAGTCTACTGAAGATTTGGCCTTGGCGGTGCAGGTGGGGTTGGGCATGGTTGGGCATGGTTGGGCATGGTTGGGCATGGTTGGGCAATGAGTGAAGGTTTAAGATGTTAAAAGTAATGGACATCTAATCAAGACAATATAACATTACATGCCAGCATCACTTTCTGACCTAGTGGCATTGGGAATTCAACTGATCAGAGCAGAGTCTTTTTTTCCCCTCAGGACATGGCACAGGGTAGCGCGAATTCCATGATATCCTTTTGCTGAGACAGCCGAGATTTTCTTGAGATGGTGGCGAGTCTTTTGCACACTTTGGACGCGCCCACATGTGCACGTCCGCCGAACCTGGAGGGCCCTTGGGTCAGGACATTCTAGTCATTCTAAGGATCTAATATGATCTAATGTTGTTCCCGCGGCGACATTCTTTGCCTTTCTTAAACAAGTCCTTGTATATCTTGTATGATCTTGTATGATCTCATATATTTACATGATGCATGTTACATGTTTCACATCTTGGGTCCTTCACACACTCACACCCTGCGGATCCCTGCGGATCCCTGCGGACTCCGCAGCTTCATTTTGGCTCAGCTGTGAAAGCTCAGTTTGAGGGCGACGCCAGAGATAGGCGAGACAACGAGGGAGATCGAGGGAGATTCTGGGAGAGGTTGCAGCTTTGAGAGATCGCCTCACCACGGCCAGAAGAGGAACAAGTCAACAGGACATTCCAGTTTCCGGTCGTAGCAAGAAACTACTGCCCTGAATTATGTAGATAGGGTTCTTATATGTTCTCATGGATTCTTAAAATGCTGGAATCCAGGGGCCATTTTAAAATTTTGACATCGCACACTATTTCGATGTTCATGCTCGGTGTCCGCCTTTCGCTGTGGCGTGCTGTGACAGGTGAAATGAAGCTCTGGGCTCGTTTGGCCCTTCTGAGCATCACCTGGGCCGAAGTGGTCTTAGATCGCCCTGACTCACAGTACAAGGCACCGGTCCCTGTCTTTGGCCCATGTGGCAAAAGTGGCACATGGTGGCGCCTTTTTGGAAACTTTTGAATACGATGTTTTTTGATCAGTTCGATGCCCCTTGAATCGCCCCAAGAGCAGGACGTATGGCCACAGATGCACAAGCCACGTGAGATGAATAAGAGTTGAACATCACACCTTTGCAATTCTTGGCAGCCCATCCACATTTTTCCCCGATGTTTGCAAGTGGCAGGGTTGCAGGAGCGCCGGACAAGATCCCGTATCCCGTTTGGTAGTGCACGATTATGGGCATAGGTGGTGACAAGTGATGAGGAAAACCAAACACAGGGACAATGTCTGTGACTCAATCCTTCACAATCATAAATGGCGCAAGTGGTGATGGAAATGGCTGATATGTATGACATTATAGCTGCCCTTTCAAACTGTGGCTGTTTCTCAGGGCGGCGCGGAGAACTGCACAAAACTTTTTGCTGCTTGTCTGGGACAGCTAGTATAGCTAATGACCTCTGTGCCCACATCTGGGGTAATTCTGCTTGTATTTGAGAACTTCAACATGAAGGCAATTGAAGGCATGTAATCTCTATCTATGATCTATTTAACGTCTACGTTAATGTCCGCATCATTCCGCATCTGTCCACCAGCATTTGTGAGTCCGTGTCGTCCTAATTTTTTCGATGCAAAACCAGTCACCCAAGCACCAAGCGACGCAAACGACCCGAGGTTCAATCGCCTCCCTTTGATCAAGTGCCCCATGGCTTGGATCAAAATGTCCACCCCAGGAGAGCCGGACCTTCGCCATAGCATGCCATAGCTATCCTCAAAAGCTTCCATGGATCAAGGCACCATTATGAGCCCCGGATGGCGCATGCCATACTTCCTTTTTCTAGACTTACTTAGTCCCACCCGAAAAATGCAAAACAACTTGCTGGAAACTTATGCGGAAACTTATGTGGCGGTGTCCAGTTGATGCCGCGACCTGCTGGCAGGAGCTCATCAGTGAGTCAGAATGGCGATACGCCAGACATGCTGCCAATTCGCGCCGTGTACTACGAGCCAAGACCTGTAGGGTTGGGGCCTCACGACCAGCTGCTTCCACCAAAAAACGGCAATTGAAATGCTAGGCTGTCACCAGCAAGGGGTCCAATGCTATGCAAAAACATTGCATTCTGGGGAAGTTGTGCTTTATGGATTGGCGGATCTGCATTTTTCCTAAGCTGGCAGTGGCATACACATCATACACGGCAGCGATTGAGGTTGAGCCCCAGCAAGGGAAATGATCTATACACTTCTTCGTTCTACCACATACACAAGAGGGATTTGTACATCATGCGGAACCTTGGCAGAAGCCTTTCTCAAGTCCTGGCGCACACGTGGGTACCAAATCTCACAGAAGCCAGCACAACAGCGCTCTGAGGGTCATTAAGACCATGAATAACATGAAAAACACGAAAAAATCATCGAATACATACGAGGTCATACGAGCATGTTTGATTGCTTTGGACTCTTGCGTGGTTCGCCAGATGAAATGCCTTTGTCCTGCAGCTGATGGCAGGAATATCTTGAAGGCGAATGCTGTGAGACTGGCACCCTGGGATCGCACACAGGACCACTCGCGTTTTCTTCAGCTTTGCCGCGACGAAGGGTTGCACCTTGGTGGAGCAAATGGGTCCCGTTTAGCAATGGCTCGGAATGGCTCGGAATGGCGGGGAACTCCTTGGCCGCTTGCAGTTTTTGATGCTCGCAGGTATGTCATTCCTTCCTTCGATCTGGGAGCCTTCCTCAGTGAAGATGCTAGAAGGTTCCTTGGTCCTTAGTGCGACTGCAGGGACTGGCAATGCAATCCCGGCTGGAATTTTGGATGACGCGCTTCGACACAGGGTGGCTGGCACCCAGTATCACCCAGTGGCGAGTCGTGAGTGGAGTGCTGGTTTGCATCATTCAAACAAATTCCACAGCCATATTAGGCCATATTGTCTCTATTTGTCTCTGAGACCATGCGGGTGGTTTGCGGGTTGCGTTTTTTTTTGCTTTTTTGTGAGGATGTCCACCTTCGGAGAACGACGGAAGGATGTGTGGGAACAGTTTCAGAAGTTCACACAGAAGGCCACGCTGAAATCATGTTTCACAGTTTCACACAAAATACAGAGACACAAGACTGCTGTGTTGCTCCATCATGCCCCCTGGCAGGCCCTTCAGGATGCTAGGAAGATTGAGGACATCATCCTCATGTGGACGGTGAACTTCGGTTTGAACCTGAATGAGACCACTGAGGAAGGCCCTCGGTCTATATCAGTGCTCTCATTGATTCGAGATGAGACTGGGCAGCATGCTGCAGCTGGTTTGTTAATGTTTGTTATGCTTGTTTCACTACCGGCACCCACATCCCTGGTCAAATATCAGCAACACCACTAACGTGGCTGAAGCTACAAGAAAAAGCTATGATAACCTCTTGAGGCTTGGATAAGTTGTGCTGAAAGCCGGCCATGAAACATGGAGCAACAAACAGGTGGAACCTGACACTGGGACGATGGGACGGGGCCATCGCCAAGGAATATTTCGAGCTACTCCGTACTGTTCGTCAAGCCCAGTGGATTCAAGAGTGTGGCCCTTCCAAGAGCTCCTGCCCAGAGAATCGATTCAACCGACCCTTAGGTGACTTGACATGACTTGACTGTTTGAGGGTAGATGGGACTGGACGGGGTTGGAGTGGAGTGGAGATGCGCTTTTTGGTGGCAACCCGATGCGTGTTGATGTTGGACGATACGAACCTAGTCAATCCTCCCTCGGAGACCAAGGCATTCCCCTTCTGCTGGACACAGCCTTGCGAATAGACAATGTGGGCTGGTACATCGGTTTCGCGGAACATCAGCCGACTTTAGTGCAAGTTTTCCAAGTGCCAGTTGAGCATCTAGTAGTTTGCCCAATTATTTCACAATATGAGCACGTGCCACCATGTGCCAGCGAGGAGACCACTTGGGGCACTTGGCCCGCTGATGAGCTCTCCTTGCAAATCGATGAAAAGACATTCAACAAGTTGCGGCCCTTGGGGGCCTTCGATGTATGGATTGCAGAGTCACAGCCTCCCACTAGCAGGTTAGGGCAGACTGATCTTCAGAACCAACTGTCCTGGTTCAACGTCCCTTGGCCTGAGCGGAGACTTTTTCATCTTTTTTCCTTTCACCTCATCTTTGGCTGCACGATTTAACACAACGATAAATTTCACACTTTTTCCTAGATGTAGAGTCTGTAGGGTGGTTCAATTGGAATCCTAGCGTAGAGGCGCTGCTTTGTTCAACTCGCGCGGTTTGGTTTCCCGCTGGGATGAGGCAACGAAGCAAAATAGCAACAACAGCTTTCAATGGCGCAGCCTTTCCACGCAGACCCTGCGCAATCCTGATGGAGATGTGCTTGAAGGCTGTGAAGGTGCCGGACTGGGATGATTTTAATAGGACGACTTTGGAGGTATGACTTTCCCAACGGCGTACCGCTACTGTTTGAATGGCTACTGATTCAATTTGGAATGAAGAGCATGGATGAGACCAAGAGATACCAAGAGCAGAACCGAAAAAGTATAGCCTTGCACTTCTACTTGGGATTGCCAGAGAAAGACCTGACCTGACTTGACTTTTTCTCCCTGTGCTGACAGATAGTGGCTGCACCTATCCAACTCAAAAGCTGGTGCTGGCCCAGTTTGGCTTTGCCGCCGAAAGTCCGTTGTATGGATCAGCCGCTTGGCAATGTGACCTGAGCACAGCTGTAAGTCCCTAAACGCCGAGCTTTGTCAGCGGCCTGGGTAGCACCAAGGAAAGTGAAGCATTTGATCCAAGTTTGCAGCAGAAACTCACAGGCACCAGGGCGAATCGGCTGTGGTCTGGCACCACAGGTGCGACCCTGCAACAAACATGACACAAAAAAAAAATAATGATAATAAAATAACACAATAAAAATAGTGATAATAATAATAATAAATAATAATATATGATATACATATGACATGATATAATCATGATGCATACACGCACACAATAGTAGTACTAACAAGAATAGAACTAATACCAATAAGAACAACAATGATAACAACAACAACAACAACAACAACAACAGCAACAGCAGCAACAGCAACAGCAACAGCAACAGCAACACCAACCCGAACAATAATGATAACAACAACAACAGCAACAGCAACAGCAACAACAACAAAAACAAACAACATACAATACAATATACAACATACAACATACAACAAACAACATAAAACATTCATACAACATACAACATACAACATACAACATACAACATACAACATACAACATAAACCAACATGCAACAACAACCTACAACATACAACACACAACACACAACATACAACATCAACAACAACAACAACACCACCACCAACAACAACAACAACAACCAACAACCAACAACCAACAACCAACGACCAACAACCAACAACCAACAACCAACAACCAACAACCAACAACAACAAACAACAACAAACAACAACAAACAACAACAAACAACAACAAACAACAACAAACAACAACAAACAACAAACAACACCATACAACAACATACAACAATATGCAACAACATACAGCAACATACAACAACATACAACAACATACAACAACATAAACATACAGCAACATACAACAACATACAACAACATACAACAAACAACAAACAACATACAACATACAACAACATACAGCAACATACAACAACATACAGCAATATACAACAAGATACAGCAACATACAGCAACATACGACAACATCCAACAACATACAACAACATACAGCAACATACAACAATATGCAACAACATACAGCAACATGCAACAACATACAACAACATACAACAACATACAACAACATACAGCAACATACAACAATATACAACAATATACAGCAACATACACCAACATACAGCAACATACGACAACATACAACAACATACAACAACATACAACATTATACAACAACATACAGCAACATACAACAACATACAGCAACATACCACAACATACAACAATATACAACATAATACAACATACAACAACATACAACAACATACAACAACATACAACAACATACAACAACATACAACAACATACAGCAACATACAGCAACATACAGCAACATACAACAACATACAACAATAGACAACAATAGACAACAATAGACAACAATATACTAGATGGTATATATTAGATTTTCGTGGTGGATATGCTGAAGGCACTTTCATCAGCCCAGCCCAGCCTGCTGCCAGGAGAAGTCTTCAAAAAGATCGGAAGTTTGAAAAGCTGTGCCGAAGGCGGCGTTGTCGTTGACGAGTGGGTCGACGACTGGGGTCGATCGGAAGCCGAAGGTTGCGGAGGCAGTGTCTTTCAGCACCCTCGCACTGGGCCTTGTGATGAAGTACGACCAGGAAGAACCATCAATACAGAATGGCTTCTTGAAAGATGTTGAACGCCAATCGTTTAGGTTCATGTTCAGTCAAGCCTCACTCTGGGACACTGATCACCCAGACTTTTAGACAGATTCCCAGTTACTACACAAACGCAGGTCAGGGTTTCAGCTCAGGTTTGGTTTGAACGGCCAGTACACCTTCCTGAGCTTTCATTGCTTGGACCCTCGCTTTCATCGAGCGCACCCAGCGGCGAACGGAACAACAGTAGGTGCCAATGGCTTCCGATTCGAGGAGACCCGAGGGAACGGCAACGTGGCGTGTTCAGAATGAGAGCTTAACAAGGCTTGATATGTTTGTGAATATTCTGCCTGACGTGGCCACTGACGTTTGGGCACAGACAAATGCACTTCTGTCAGGTCCCTCATGCATAGTGCAGGGAAAGGACTAATTGGATCTCCGTTTCTCTGAAGGTAGAAGGAACTTCTTCTTTCAACCTGCGTGCCCCAGAACCGCTCCCATTTATCTGAGTGTATGTTGTGGGAGTGGTTCCACCAAATGTTCATCAACCGTACCTCAATCCTTGATATTCGATATCCACGGATCCATGTGGGACAATGTGGAATTCTGAGAGGACATCAAGGATCTTGATCGAGAGCAGAAGGATTGGGACAACTTGCCTGGCGGCTTCTGTGCTACTCGGCTGAGATATACTTAGTTGCAACACGTTGCAACGCAGTTCATCAGCGAGCCATGCAATGAAGTTTTGGTCTCCCGGGGGTTCAGTCTGCTCATTCAGGATACCTTCCAGAATTTTCTACAACACATTTGGTCAGTAACTCCTTTGTGTCAGCTCAGGCTTTGATGTACCAAAGCAATTGGCTCTTGCTCCTCGAAGCAGCTTTGCTGTTGTGTGGTGTGGGCTTGGAGGTTTTCTACCTCTGGCGTTGCTGTTGCTTCCGCGACTCGGTTTGAAGGCACTTGTGGTACCTGTCCTTTGGGCAGCCTCACCACAAGTTCTTGATATACTCTTTGTGGATTTGTTCCCATTTTGTGGCAGATTTGTCACCAGATGGCATGTCGGGTTCGCTTAGCGATCCATTGATCTGCACCAGGGTGCAAGTAGCCGGTGGCCAGCTCAGGTCGTAAGGTACACCGCGGCAGCAGCCCCTACCGGCAGGCAGGACGCATCATTCACTGGTGGCTAAAATTGGTGGCAATCACACACACACACACCATTATTTTGCAACATCCCCTGTTGTTGAGAAGATTTGCACATCTCCTGGACCACCCTCCAGGCTGCCAATAGCTTGCTAGATCCTGAAAGCGGCGACAGCAGGCAGTGCAGTTTGTCCTCGGCCGGATTTCAACGCCTAGACTTTGATTATTCTAGAGAATGACGACCATGCTTTCCCTCTCGCAATTGATAACATAAGCCTGAACCGAGAGTCTAGAGGTTCTTTTGACAGCAACACAGTGCCACATTTGTTTCGAATGTTTCTCATGCCACTTCCATTGTTTCAAAAGCATTCAAGCTGCGAGGCCTGATGTGATTTCCGTAGAGCTTGGTACAGTTGCAGGGAACCTGCAGCAGAGCAGTGGGCAAGAGATCACCTCTGCCCAGGCACCACAGTGGGAAGCCATGTTAAATTTCACAAATAAGTATCTTTTAGAGACTTTTTTTGGGCCAAGAAACCGAGAAGTCCAATGTCACCATCTCAAGCTCTCCGCCTAAAAACCACCCTTCTCTGAAACTCCACTGAAGCAGGCAGAAGCTACTATTCCCCTGCCCGAGAAGATCACCGGCCAGGCGAATGTGGATGTTACTTGGTGAAGAACCATGAACCCATGTGGACCACGTCAGCCAACGGCCGCACACGTGGCCTGAGTAGCTTTTCACTCTATGACGTTTCGCTTTTTTGAACGAAATGGGGAGTTCATGCCAGGTCTCTTTACTCGCAATATTCTTGGCCCAATGTTTTGAAGGTTTTGAAGCAACAGATGGGGATCGATGCAGGTCCTAAGGACTCTGTGCTTTTCACCCCATGGGTTGTGGGGCTTCGGCTCCTGTCGCTGACGGAGAAGCAGGTGCTCCCGCTCCACCCAAGGTGGACCCGGACCCGGTGGACCCGGAAGAAGAGAACTGGGCTTGGAACAAGACAGTTCTAGAACGATTTACCGTGAAAGGTGTCGATGTACTCGGGGTTGGCAGCTTTAGTGTGGTCAGAAAAGGTGTGGACCTTTCGACCGGACGGGCAGTGGCTGTGAAGGCTCTCAAAGCCAGGGACAACGTTAAATTCCGGAGGGAGGTCTTCCTTTTTGATGCGCTTTTCATGCCAGAAGAGGCAGATTCCAAAGGTGTCAGAGCAATCGAACGGTCGCCTACTGTATTGCTGGGCCAACAGGAGTATAGGAAGTGCAAGAACCCTTTTGCATCTTCCAATCCTCAAGATTTATTTGTACAGCTTCTTGCGCACTCGGAATTGGGCTCCGAGAATGATGATGCATGGAGCATACTGGAGCTTGGCAATCTCACTTTACATGATTTGATCCTCGCCTGCAACGATGCAGAGCGACAAAAGAAAAGGCATTGCCTTCAGAATTCTGAGCAGTTGGCCCGAGCCCTCTTGCATGTGACCTCTGCATTGGCTTTCCTCCACAGCCGCCTCTTTATCCACGGAGACATGAAGCCAGCAAACATCATGTGGTTCGAGCCTTCCAAGAGGTGGAAACTCATCGATATGGATGGTTTGCGAGTGCCTTCGGAGGTGGCTGACATGAAACATGCTGACTTTTACACTGTGATTTATGCTGCCCCAGAGTTGGCCAGAGCAGTTGCTGATGAAGGACCCCTGCGGTTGTCACGTTGCCTGGATGTTTGGTCTGCGGGGCTGTGTGTATTGGAAATGAAGTTGTTGCAGCCGTTGCTGGAGTCGAAATTTCAGAGCTGTTGCGATGACGCGGAAGATGGCGACGGCTTGAATCGTTTTTTTCAGTGGTTGGGCTCTACGGAAGAAGCTCTGGAGCCTGTGAAGCAAATCTCCGAATCCTCGGAAGTGCTGCAGCTGATCGCTGGAAGGATGCTGCTAAGGGATCCATTGGAGCGGTCATCTCCAGCCCAACTGTTGCAAGAACCGGCCCTTCAACAGAGCTATGAGGCATTGCCGGACGTGATGTTAGAGGAGCCAGCAGAGACAAACCCAGCTCCAAAGCCAAAGACAGCCTACCAGCTGTTTCAAGAAGCACATCGAGAAGAGGCCAGGGCGGAACTTCAAACCAGTGGTTTGTCATTATGCCTCAGTTGCTGTCTTCTTCCAGCGGCTTCCCAAATAAGCTTACTAGAAGCCTCCACGTCAACTTGTCACCGATTTTTTTAATGTTTTTTCTCAATCATTTGTTACTTGTTGTTGTGCCAGGTGCAGCAGCAAGGCTTTCAGGGTGGCAAGGTGGCGCAGGAGTTGTTCCGCCGTTGGAAGGTGCTGCTGTCGGAGGGTGGCGATGAGTTGCAGCTGCTGCGGGCCCGTGAAGCCGAGTTGCGAGGCCAGCCGGACACGATGATAGCGACAAAAAAGGTGGCCGTGGTGGCTGCGGGACGCCCGTTGGGGACGGCCGTTGGGGAGATCCGAACATGAAAAGGATTGAAAAGGAGGTGGCTCTTGAACTTTGGGTTCTTGAAACTCTTAAGATTGAAGTGCATACAAAAACAAACAAACAAGCAAACAAACAAACAAACAAAGAAAGAAAGAAAGAAAGAAAGAAAGGAAAGAAAGAAAGAAAGAAACAAAGAAAGAAAGAAAGAAAGAAACAAAGAAAGAAAGAAAGAAACAAAGAAAGAAACAAACAAACAAACACACAAAGACACAAACAAAGACACAAACAAAGAAACAAACAAAGAAACAAACAAAGAAACAAACAAAGAAACAAACAAAGAAACAAACAAAGAAACAAACAAAGAAACAAACACAGAAACAAACAAAGAAACAAACAAAGAAACAAACAAAGAAACAAACAAAGAAAGAAACAAACAAACAAAGAAACAAACAAAGAAACAAACAAA
>Ga0126342_10015657_pt1 | contig 13276 bp, 14 predicted proteins | sample Cyp1metagenome_FD_92528 | JGI IMG/M metagenome (GOLD analysis project Ga0126342, IMG submission 92528) | Coral microbial communities from Lord Howe Island, Old Settlement Bay, Australia - Cyphastrea 1 metagenome | ecosystem: Host-associated > Invertebrates > Cnidaria > Coral ...
ATTGGCTCCTTTGGGAAAGGCTTGGAGTTTGAATTTGGCAATTGCTTTTGGAAAAGGCTTGCTTCTCTTCTGGGCTTCCAGGAGCTGCTCTGGCACAGCTTGCTGCAATAGTGAACCCAGCAACAAACCTACTAAAGTGAAATGGAGCCCCTCCTGGTCCAGGGCCTTGGAAAATTGTGGAAAAGGTGTCCTTTAATAAGGGTTTAATAAGGGATTGGCTCCTTTGGGAAAGGCTTGGAGTTTGAATTTTGCTCTGGCAAAGCTTGCTACAATAGTGAACCCAGCGAACAAACCTGCTAAAGTGAAATGGAGCCTCTCCTGGTCCAGGGCCTTGGAAAATTGTGGAAAGCTGTTCTTTAATAAGGGTTTAATAAGGGATCGGCTCCTTGGGAAATGCTTGGCATTTGAATTTGGCAAATGCTTTTGGAAAAAAGTTTGCCTCTCAGCAATTAGAGGCCGTTTTTTGGTCAAAAAAAATGGTCTCCCAAACTTTCTTGCCACAATAGTGAAACCCTGAAAACAATATATGGGTTCAGAATAATTTGGGAAAAATTGCCACAATCGAACCTAGCCACTAATCAGCGTCCAACATTAAGGTGAAAACACACTGGGCACAGAGGGCTAAAGTGCTCCATATGGATCCAATATGACCTAAACCAGCCTCCTTTTCAAGGACCTCTTTTGGATACCAGAAAGTCGTTGTATCTCAGTCTCAGGCTCGCAAGAGAGCAGCCGAAGCACAAGCTGCAGCTGCACCGAAATCCATAGGCAGGGATCGTTTGACCAATGGATTTGATGGTGAAGACTACACCACCGATGTTTGATAACGTGTTGGTATGGTCTATCATACTAATTTCATGTGTGTCAATCTTCACAGTTGTTGGACACTTAGGTCCCTATTTACCCTTGGTATTACATGTATAATATATACGTACACATATTATATAGATTTATCATTTTTCTGCCGGTAAATCCCCTTTGGTTGCTGGTTGGTTACGAAGTTCACCCACTAGTTGCACTGCCGGCATTGCCCAGCTGTGACGAGGTACACCACCTCCTGGTTCTGCACCGGCAAGGGCCTCGGTGGTTTGCTGCAGATCCACAGTGATCCACAGTGCAGGGAGATGGGGATTGTATTTTGTTATATTTTGTTTATCTCCCACAATATAAGGTTGTTCGATTGTTCTAGTTTGTTCTATCATTCCAAATTCCCAAGTTCAATACCGTAGGATTTACATGGATTTACTATATCTACAAACACCCCAAATTGGGGGTCCCAAAAAGTGCACCACAATTTTGACACGACATCCACTTCCAGGGTCGGATCCAAAATGGCGGCTCTGCCATGCCTTACTTTGGCGCTTTGCCATCACTAGCTTTGTTAATCCGAAATGGGAAAATTGAAGGAAAACCAGTGAGCAATGCAGGGAATGTTTCTATATGTTTCTATTTTTCTCATGGCACAAGGTCAATGATCTCTAAATCGCGTTGCGTATCAGAATGAGAGAGTCCCACATGGCTTGGCGTTGTCAGGGGGCCTTTCCAGCTGTGTCGTTGCCCTAGATCGTTTGGAGAAGGGTGGGATGGCCGCCAGCTACGTCACTAGTTTATCCACCAATCAGCGTTGCGGATGTCGCTTGCTTTCAATGATTTGCGAGGGATGTCAGCTGAAGAAGAACAAGGATTATTTTCTTGGGTCTTTGGTAATGCTTGTGAGGTTGAAACAGCCGCGTGCCATAGAAACAACATAACAACCTATTCCACATTAGAAATTGAATAAGGTAAAGTGCTTTAGCTGTAGTTTTCAATACATACAAAGGTAACAAAGACGAAAGGAGCATCCTGTCACTGCAAAGCCCTCAGGCCAAAGCGATCCTGGGAAGAAGGGCCGGGAGATCAAGGCCTGGTAGGGCTGAACTCATCGGCAGTTTTGACAGACCGGTGAATTGTGACATGAGCCGCTATTTAAGATACTATTTAATATTTAGATTTGTATTATCAGTAGTATGACTATTAGGATGCTGTAAGATCTGCACGATCCCTGCCTTGCAGGCGCTTGCTCTGGTGTCCAGGCGCCGGCGCCGCAGGTGGCGCCGCTGGCGCCGCAAAGGAGTGGCCAGGCGTGGAGTCATTTGGCTCTCAAACTAGGGGAATTGACAAACATAAATGATTGATCATGGGAAAATCTATAACTTATAACCAATAGATTGAATTCGGCATAGTCTCAAACTCAAACTGGGTGAATACGCCTACAAATCTGTTCATCTTCAATGCGAACACGAAGCGTCCATCTAATATCCTTTGAAGACTTGGGAGCGCCCCAGGTGCCAAAGGCCGCCCAAGTGGCAGGGACACCTAGAGTGGATGGCAACGGTGGTTCATGATATACCAATACCAATATATACCATGATTTGTTGGTCTATGTGTGGCACATGTCGCCAAATTTCATGGACTCTTCAACATGTCGAGGTACAAGCTCTGGCTATCACAAGTGTGACAAATTACAGTAGCATCTGATCATTAGCGTTTGATGAATGTCCCATCACTTCGGAATGTTTTTGCCGTCGCCTAAAGGAAGGGTTGCTGGAGATGGTATCCCCGTGGATGTTTCCAGATCCAGGTGCCACCGCGTGTTGTGCCGTCTGAGTCTCAGTTGTGTTCCACTGGAACCGGCTTCACTGTGTGTTCCACTGGTTCAGCATGGTTCAACCTTGCCAAAAGCAAGGGCAGCAAGGGCCCTTTGGATTTGAGTGTCGGTACTCAAACATTGCAATGTGAATTCCCCTATAAATGAGCATTGGAATTGGGAAAATCATCTAGATCTCCGGAGGTTTTAAATTTCATTAAATTTCCATCATTTCCATATATTTCCATATGGTTAGCCAATGTTAGCCATATATTTCCGTGTTTTTTTTTACCAGAACAGCCGTGATTTTTGATGCAGCTGAGGCCGGCCAAAGCAGCCCCAGCACCAAGGGAGTTGGGCACTGAGGACCATCAAAAAAGTGGATGCTGTAAGGGGTTAGAATATCCAATAATTTGATAGAATTTGGGGATCATCACTGGAATTTGGGGATCATCATGATGGGAATCCCTAATGACCAACCAGTATATTGGAATGACAGAGGGTTTCGAACATTGTTTCATGGCTGTCTACAGCTACACTATACTCTGCATTGACATCAATGGTTTTTCTATGTTTTTCTCCAAGCAGTACACTTTGTTGAGGCGTCAGCTACTACAAGAGCAGCAAGACTTGGAGAAGCGAGCTGAGGAGCAGATGGCATCGCGCTTAGCTTCTAGACGGGCAATCCCCGTGGCCAACATTTGCTTCAAACCCAAGCAGAGGTCAGGGATTTGGGGGTGAGAACTGGGCAACATCATTCTCTCATGATGAATACATCTATAACATGTATTAACATGTAACAGAATACTTATGATAATAATAGTAGTTCAGATTTAATCATATTTATTATACATATTATATACATTGACATATTATTAATACCGACATATCTATCGCTTTCAGTGTTTGAAAGTACCACAAAGTCCTGCCAAAGGCACGGTTGGTGGAACAGATGCAGCACTTGCAGCAGCAGGTGCAGCAGTTTGAGCCTTAGTGCAGTCACTGGATTGGTTTAAGGGAAAATTTACAGGAAACCATGGTTTTTACCATCAAATATAGGGCTTTCCTGTAAATTTTCCCATAATCCAATTCTATGATGCAGAGATTTACTAAGTTGAGCAAAGGAAGCTTCTGTCGATCGTCAAGCAGAACGTGATAGAAGACGAACTGTGAGCTGGTGACAGTGGTAAGTGGATGTAAGTGGGCGATTGAGTACATGGACAGTCAGCAGAATCCGACATGTGATGGAATTCAGCATCAAATATCACTTAGCAGCCATGGCATTAGCCTTTTTGGCGAAAATCACAAAGGCACCAGCAGAATTGGACATCAAATGCAAGCCTATCCTAGAGGCATAGATGTACATATAATTACATATAATATTGGTTTGTCTCACAGTTGACCAAGGGCTGGATTTTTTTTCGGAGCTGTGGATACCAAGGTCGCTGGTTCCTCCGGCAATGTTGCCACAGATACAAGCGCAGCCCGATTCCCCGGATTTTGGGAGATCTTGTAGCAGTGGGAAACCCACATTTCTCACGGGAAAACCCATCTCTAAATGGATATATTTAGTAATAATAATCCCTAAAAAGTCTGGAAAAGTCATGTATCATAATTGTAAATATTATACGAGGTTTTCACTTTTTGATTTTTTTCAGGGTTGCCGGGAGGAATTGTCCATGGCTAGCGGACGCCACACGAAAAACGCTGAGGATGCAGCAGCTAAGTCAACAGCATGCACTGCTGCAGCAGCAGGTTCAACAGCGACGACAACAGCTGGGTTCCCAACGGAAAGTGTTTCGACAGGGTACCCCGAACTTTGATGGTTTGTAAAAATGATCCATTAAAAGAACCATTGCGAAGTATACACAAATTGTCAGACAAAGCCATTTATATATATATATATATTATATTATATAGTATATTAGTATATTCGTTAAAAACAATCGGAAACATGGAAACATTGAGAAATATATCGGGAAATGTGAGAATACAGTATTGGGAAACATATTGGGAAACGTGAATCTGGGCCGTGGGATTTGGTGATATATAACATGAGTGATATAGCCGTGTTTATCCGACAGGATTCGATCTTGTGTACATTTCCTATGGGAAGAAACGTCATATTACGTTCCTTGGATTGTTATATGCGTTACTGGAAGAGCAAATTCATCAGCGTTTAAAAATTTCATGGTCTTCTCCCAATGCCCGAGATGCGCCCAAGGATACAGCAAGAGTTGGAGCAAGAGCAGGAAAAGCAACTCTCGCACCCTGGCAGACGTGGACCGAACTCGGTGCATGGCAGATGTCAAAAAAAATTGGAGCTCTTTGGGGTCCTTTGGAGGCATAAAATATGCAGATGTTGACAAAATTCATTAGGCTGGTAAGGAAGTAGGACAATCACTGTTACTACCATACTGCCTACTGTAGCGTTCCTTTTCAGAGAGAAAGGACATGAAAGGACGAAGTGATTGTCAATCGCATGGTTTTCATGATCACCCCGTGAATCATCTTTCTCGCCGTTCCCGAGGTCAACTGAAGCAGGATACCCAGCGCCGACGTGTTGTCTGGTCTGAAGAATTTGAAGTAGTGCCATTTCTTTCAAGCGGGACAGCAGTTGCAGGAAGTCCTGTTTGAGGCAACACGTTGTGGGTATACAGGTTGTGGAACAAGTTCATGTCTTACTCGATTGCATGTCCGTCATGTGTATATTGTATATATACATATATACATTAAATTGTATGCTAATTATTGTTAATTTATATACATTAAACACTATAGTACTATATTACAGTTTACATATACAGTTGATGAAATGATGTGACGGGTGTGAGATTTGACAATCTAACATGACAATGGAAAAGCACCAAGAATCTATAAATAATCCAAACATGATGGGTTCATCGGCGCTGGGATACCCCAAGCTGCCACGAACACATCGGCAGCGCCCAGGCAACCCCGCGCGTCAATGGCGATGACGGCCCTGGCGTCGCGAAACGACAGGAGCTGCAACAGAAGTTGGAGAGATTGCAGCAGCAACAGGAGCAACTTGCCGGGAGCCCTGACCAGTGGAGATTTGACCCCCATCGTTTGGGGTAAAAAAACCTGTTTTAATCCTGTTTTAATCCTCAAAAAATTGGATATAATTGACTATAGTTTGGAAAAGGATGGGTGGTTGATGATGAGTCGGTTATACGGTTATACAATTTAATTTATTGGGGATGAACATGTTCAATGAGCTGGGAATCTCTATGAAGCAACCGCTGTTCAGACGGGTTTGGCCGAAGATTTTGGACCCAGGGACCCCAATTTTGAGCCGTACACAGATGGATATGGCAAAAGATGCTCATGACATGTAACAAATTTGATGCGAAATATCTGGCGTTAAACCATTGGATATCGGCTCAATGGAATCATTGGCCTTCAATTCTTGAGGAACATTCAACCAAACATTTGGGCAGAGGATGGAATGGAGTACTCTATTTTCAGACAAAAGCATAGGATGGATGAGCTGCCGAAGGAACCCCAGATTTTGGTAATGTCCTTTTTAGTGATTGTAAAGGCAGACTGTTTGTTGCATGATTCATGATTGTTACAAGGTCTGTTGAAAAATGTGTCGCAAGTTGATGCATGATGATACATGCTCTTGAGCGTTTGCACATGTTTTGCACGTTTGATCCGTTTAGCACTCTCCATGCAGAACTGGATGATCGCAGGTTCGACATTGGAACTCAGCCTGGGATCCCGATTTCAGCCGTGAAGCGCACCGTAGCAGCCATTCTCAGATACACATTCTTGCACTCCTACCAGAGGCTATAAATGTGTATATAATATTAATATATATTAGTAATAATAATAATTCGTGATTAATGTTAATAATATAGTATATATACGTATATATATATACATCATTGCAGTCATGTTGTTGTGTGATGAGGGAAGCTCAGCTAAAGTCAGATGATAGATGTATATTGGTGATAGCACATGCTATCAGCTTGAATCAGATTGTCTCAAGGTCCAATCACCTGTCCAAAAGCAACAGGTTGGATGGCGTGATGGCAATCGCATCAACATGTCATCCTGTTGCTGTTGTGAATTGCATCCACTTCGATTGGAACGCATTAATGAGCTGCAGCAAGTACAACATGTTACAACATGTTGTATATTTGGACATAGCAAGAAGGACTTCAAGCTTTCGCAAAATGGATTGATGTCGCCGAGCTTGGCACGAAAAAACATGACAGCTTTCGCCGTGGTCGCAGATCCAGAACCAGCACAACCTGCTGCAGCATCAGCAGCGACAGCTGCAACAAGAGATGGAGCAGCTTGAGAATGAGGAGCCGCCGAAGGTTAGCTGATCAGGGTGATCGGACAGAACGGACATGCTTTTGAGACCTCAATTTCTGGCATGTTTTGTATTGTTTCGTATGTGCTTATCCAATTTGTTCTTGGTAGATTTTGAGCGTCAGGTTTGGGAGCAGTGGGCTGTTGACTTGCAAAGTGTTTTGTGGGGCCCAAAATTCTAGCACGCAGAGGCCACCCACAGAAGCTTGTTGTTCTATGTTGTTCTAAGGAAAAGGCTTTGAAACTTTGGTCCAAAACACTTGCGCTTGACTTCATGTCTTGCGAGTACAGCGCTTCATGCACTGAATAGGCCTATATAGTTGCAACCAGCCTTGATCGTCCTTTATGGTCCGATCGACTTACCCATCACCTCAACACAAGATTCGCTTTCTTCATCTTGAACAATGTTCATTCCTCATTATTTGACAAGGGGCCCATTCCCATATCCTGCTGCCAGGGGCCAGAAGATCAGCCCGTGCCACAGCCACAAGCGGTCCCGAAGCAGCCGCGGGTACCGCCGCAGCAGGTACCGCCGCAGCAGGTACCGCCGCAGCAGGTACCGCCGCAGCAGGTACCGCCGCAGCAGGTACCGCCGCAGCAGGTACCGCACCAGGTACCCCAGCAGGTACCGCAGCAGGTACCGCAGGTACAGCCGCAAGCAGAGCAGGAAGCTGAACACTCTGCGCAGCTTGACAAAAGACTTGGCGTTTGGAGGATTTCTGCAGTGCTTTGGGTATACTGATTTGCAGTCATATACCGTATGAGCAGCGAGAGAGCAAACCAAAGAAGCCAGCAAACCAGTGATAAGAGTCATCATGCAATGATTCCGTCCACGCTACAAGAGGGTCTGGGTTGAAGAAGAACATTGTCACACAACTGGCATTATTGTTTTCTAACTCCTTTTTCGGAAAAGTATAGAATCAGAAACGAAAGAGATATCAAGCAACTACAATCAACCAGTAGTTTCCTGGTGACCTTGCTATGCTGTGATCAATGAGGCAAGCAGATGATCCCCTGCTGCAGCAGATGCTTGCACTTGCTGCGGGGGATTGATGGTTGATTTTTTTTGGTTGGATGGCTGGATGGCTGATCTCTGGGGGTTTATAAAGTGATATATTGGTTTATTCTCTATTTATGCGCGTGGGTCCTTCAATGGATTGGTCAAGCTTGGTCGAGCAAATTGTCCTGCACCGAAGAGTGCCCCGGTTTGACTGTTTCCCAGCTTTCAGAATCCAAGTTTGAGTGGTATTGAATGAAAAAGCACAACTTTTCACTGTTCCCAGTTGAGGCTTAATGCGATTGGGTTTGTTGTGGTTTGTTGTTGGGCTTTCTTCTATGGCCCATGTTGCTGGAATCTGAGCGATACGTTGGTTCTGTAGTTCACTATGGTTGACCATACCCAATACAGACGGACCATTTTTTATATAATATCTATATTTATTTATACAAGTTTGTACATTTATTTATAATATGTTACCATATTTTACCGGTATTGCCAAAAAAAGGACCTTGTAAGTAGCATGGAAGCGGCACGCACGGGCCAAGGATTCAGGTCATTCAGCAGCAGGTGCCTCACTGACCCCACGGCAGTTCGATGCAAATTGAACATTATGGAATATCATGGAACAAAGTAATTTGTGAAATTCATTGTCATGTTCCATTTAGATCATTTAGGAAAAACAATATGAATTATAATTATAAGCCAAACATAGTTTAACATATACAGTATAGTATAGTTTCATGCTGTATGTAAATCGCAGGACCTAGAAGCACAATTGTAGCGTTTTGGTGAGGTCTCCCCCATCCCCCACGGCTTCGGGGAAGGTGGCCACCATCCAGTTGCAGATGCAAAGCCCGCTGCCACTGATCGCGAAGCAGCAAATGCAGCAGCAGATGCTGCTGCTGCGACAGCGGCAGCACATGCTGCAGCAACAACTGCAACAGAGGCATCAAATACGGTGGCGATTGGGACGATTGCTTGATTTTGTTGTATATAATTGTATATATATATATAGAGTTTATATATATGTGATTATATGTGATATATGATGATATATGTAGATATAGTTTGTGGATTTTGTTTCGGAGAGGGTAACTACTGTGAGGCAAGCGGAGCCCACACAGAAGCCTGAGCCTACACAGTGAGGAGCACAGTATGTGAGCAGCATGGATTTCACCTGGCTTTGTCCAGAAATGAGGTATACCATGGTATACCGTACATCCGAAGAAAAGAAAAATACTAATAATGGGAAACCGGAAACGAATAAACCGTTGGATTTACGGGTACCTCATGTTTGGATGAAAATGAGTTGTTTGGATGAAACATGATGAAACATATATCGGTTGACAAAGATAAAGTTGACCAAGAATAGATGGGTCTTGCTGAAGACATTTGTTGACATCGTTTGGTCGATGGTTTCAACACGTTTCATTGGTCGAGTTGTCATATTCCATTCCTATTGGGATCTATTGGGTATGATGAGCTCAAATGATCTGAAGATTTTTCGCGGGGAATGTGAACATCATTGAAGCCACTTCGCTTCGGGGAAGTGGCTTTGTCCAAAAATATTGTACCATATTGTACCTATTTATACCTCAAGGATCCCAATGGTTTTTTGATGGTTTGTGATTTTCCCTTTAGCATTTGTCCATTGAACATCATTGAACTATGTGTCTTTTCTAGCTGTACATTTCACCTAGGCTACCGGCCGCAGAGGCGCTCATTGCTGTTTCGCAATGCAGTTTTCAAATCGATCCAAAGTAATCTCACATGAAATAATATGAAATAGTCTAACACAGATCTAGAATACAAAACATGCAAAAGGTGCAAAATGTGCACTAGTTCAAGACCTGCTCGTTTGATCAAGAGATGCTGCTGCATCATGCTGCATCCACTGCATTAGCGGCAACGTGTTTATCAGGCCAATGGGCGGGAAGCTCAGGAGCAGAAGTTTAGCAGCAGCCAGCATTGAGCAATTAGTGTCCTAGCATTGAGCGACAATCATTTTATCATATCTTATTTGTCATGACGATCATCTAGTATTTGCTTGGTGAATATTGATACATGTTGTGTTGGCTGTTGAGTGTTATTTCCTGGCAAAGGTTGGTGGTTTCTGGTGGTGTCACAGGTTGCGGTAGTCCCATGTAGTCCCCTTCGCAGAGTGGTTCTGGATTCGGTATAAACCAGAACATGAGTACACATGAGTAGTAGGGGAACTAAATGGAACTAATATTGAAAATCATTGTATCCCAATAGCAATGAATAGCCATGAATAACCATGAATCGCCATCAATTGCCCAAGAACTTATCGTTGGGGATGTTCAACCGTTGAGGTCGTCGGCCTTAGAGCAGCTGCGAACACAGCACCAGGCGGTTTTTTTTGGGGCCCAATGGCCCAACCAATGGCCCTACGGCCCTGCAGGAACGATTTGAACACAGTAGGATACTTGGGGTAGTGATAAAACTTCTGGTCAGTTTTCATAATTAGATGTTTTTTTCGATAATTTGGTTGTTTTGCGGATTTGGTAAGTGTTCGATAATTTGGTTTGATCCATAGATTCACGAGGAGCCTGGGTTTGAAATCTTATGACTGGCGATGAGTCCTTGGGCTTTGATAAAACCAGTTGGGGCTGGATTGAGACCTTTGGTTTTCCCATGTTTGGGGTGAATGGACATCTCTAGCTACCAGATGGTTTGGTGTGAACAGCAGGGTAGAATAGATGATGATGGTCCCCATTGAACCAGTTCATGTGACCCCATCGCCAACCATCAGGCACTAGGCTTTCGACATTCATATCTTTCAGTTGCTTGCTGCCCAGGCAGAGCGAAATCAGCTGATGCAAGAGATGCAAAGTCAAATGCAAAGTTCTCAGAACCTGAAGCTCCATGTGATAAGCGTACCACCCATGGTGTTAAATTTATATACTCGTACCTACAAAAATCCTGCAGGGAAATGGATGGGATGGGTGAAACAATTGATTGCCCAAAGACTGTGTTCACTTTCAGCCCTCTGAATGACAAAGCATGATTAGAGAGTGTATTTGGTAAAGGCGTTTCACAGCTTTCCACCAGTGCAGATGCAACCAATACAATTCGGTTACTACCAGGAACGTTGCTGGTGGTCAGCCACACGGAATGATGGAGCAGCTGGGTGCATAGTGACGTTTGCACGCGGGCTTCACGTCAGGATTGGTATTTGGAATGTCTTTGAGCATGTGCGACAAAATAAGAAGCGGGCAACGACATGGTGTAAATGACGAAAATGACCCAACTTCGTCGAACTGTCTTGACATGTTTTGTCAGGGTTTGTCTATTGAGTCTACTGCAGAGTTTCTTGGAGACCACTGTGTGATTCAAACAATGCGCAGAAACACATCACGACTGAGCGCTGGGTCCTCAGATCTTCTTAGGTTGCAGCAGAAACTGATGAAGCTGCAGCAAAAGCAGCTCCAGGAGCAACAGCACTTGCAACCACAAGCGCAAGGATCCCCTGAGTCGCAGGCTCAGACAGAAATGGAGAAATGGACACCTCTCTATATCGATATATGTATGATAATGTATGATATTATTGATTTATACATAATATATATAATATATACACAGTTATACACATAACCATGTGTTTTGTTTCCCGTATGTGTATATATTTGGAATTTGTTTCTTGATCTTTGTTGATTGATCGCAGAGGATTAAGGAATCTCCCTCTTTGTGTTTGATAAGTCATCCACTCTGCGCTCAGAGCCAGACAAAAGGAACTGACCATGGCTGGGAATCTATGCCAATGAGTGGTTGATTGGCAGCAAATCTTCGGGCTCAGAAAGTTCCAGATTCAGAGTGTCAAAGTAGAAATGCCCAAAAATGAGGTTGACAATAATTTAATACTTGATTTAATCATATTTAATAATAGGAAAAACAATGAAAATCGTGAACAATTCCCATGAAAAATCAATGATTAAAGCCCCATAAAGCCCCCATCCCCATCTACCGGGCTCTCCTTAGGCCACCGCAGCCTGCCCCGCCACAGCCTGAAGCCCCCAGAGAAGAGGTCCGGGCGCAGATGTTGTGGATTGTGCTTCAGTGGTTTCGGCAGAGGAATATATGGCTGACTGAAACTGAAACTTGCTACTGTAAACATGTTTGAATATTATTATTATAGCAACATATAATGAATATTATATAGATTGAATATGATTGAATACTGTAAAAACGATTGCAAGTTATGTTCAAAAGCATTGCAAAATATTGCAAATTAGTTGCGATATCGTTTAAGTTGCAGAAAGTGTCGCCTCGAATTCTGCAGGATACTTTTACATAGTCGCATTATATTTGTTTGAATATCTATAGGAATATGTTTTGACGATCATTTTGTCAACGCCAAATCGGCTGAACAACTTTGAGATTGAATGCGGCAAATACAAAGTGTGCTGCGTCAGGGCTGAATAAAACATCTCCACGTGCCATTTTGATGTCAGGCTCCACCTGCAGCAGGTCGGGTTGATCATTGTTCTGTTCAACCTGTTGAGTGACATAGATGCCACCAGCTCAAAAAGCCATGAACATTGCTTCCAATAACCATAGCAGCCATAGCAATTTGAGATTCTCAAGCCACAGTCTTCTTGGATCTTTTTCTCTGACTGTTTCAGCTTTATCCTGCCCGTTGTCAGTCCTCTTTGCTGTAGTCCCTCGTCCTCAAATATATATCTCAAAATATCTCAAATATGTTTCCTTATTGCGTGGATCATGTGCACACAGGAACTACTTCTTCCAGTGCAGATGAGCTCACGAAGGCTTTGTTGTCTGCAACTAGGCTTTTAATTCGTGATGAAAACATGTGGCTATGGATGATTTTATTTTTGATCCACTAATTTTGGGGGATCGAATAATTTTGGGTATTTAATCAGTGCCATGTTTAGTGCCTGTGGAACGTGGTGTGGTCAGCCTTTGTTGGTTCAGAGTCATTTTGCTGGCGCCGGCAGATCTATACATTGATTTGCCATAAAGCTACTCTTGTAACTACATAGGATCAACAGCCCATCCTGCTCTCTGTCGTTCTAAGTCCTAAGTATTTGAGAACGGCTCAGAACTTTAAGATCCTGAAAAAGTTCGAAACATCAGAAATCAGACCTTTTCCGCCCCCAAGTCATCCCATGTTTTGGATGTTTTTGGCACGTCATCCTAGCTTGGCCAAGGCGTTACCTGGCGGAGCCAGCGAGGCACCGGAGGCTCCGGAGGCCCCTGCGCCGCCTGAACCGGTCGTGCCAGACCCCGAGCCCCCTGCCCAGGTCGGAGGAATGGGGTGGAGGGAC
>Ga0126342_10015658_pt1:0-2500 | contig 13276 bp, 5 predicted proteins | sample Cyp1metagenome_FD_92528 | JGI IMG/M metagenome (GOLD analysis project Ga0126342, IMG submission 92528) | Coral microbial communities from Lord Howe Island, Old Settlement Bay, Australia - Cyphastrea 1 metagenome | ecosystem: Host-associated > Invertebrates > Cnidaria > Coral ...
GTCTCTCTGTGGTTGCAAGACACGTGTCATCTGATGCCCTTTACCAAGCAGCACAATGCATATGCATGGGTTGTCACAAGTATCCTCTTCTTAATCAATCTTACTTTTCACACATTATCCCTCCATAGCTCATATAAAATTCGCCAACCGTTCACCGACTATTCTTTTACGACTACCTTACTCAGAGCTGCTTGAAAAACGTCTTTCTCGCTCTCGGGCCAATCGTCGTCTAGTTGGCTAGCGCCTAGCACCTAGTAAAAACACTGGTAAGTACGCAGTTTTCAGCAGGTTGCATGAAGTACTTCTTCCATGCCAGAGGCACAAAATCAATGTAAATTACAATGTTTTGGCCCTTGGCACGCACCAAAAAAACAGCAAAAATCCGCCAAAAAGCGCCCAAAATGATATCCAAAAAGAATCTTGTAATTTTATTGTCCTTTTTCCCACCCCGGACCCAAAAAACGTGAAAGCACCACCAGCCTGAAGGATTTATAAGATTTTGCCATCGATATAACCTATAGCCACAAGTTGATTTGCATGAGTCATGCAGACTAAATTACCATTGGGGTAAAATAAAATATCAGATATATTAGGAGTATTAACTGACCATAGTTCTTTAAAAATTTCTTGCTCTTTATCGAATTTATATTTAACTAGCTTATTATCATAATTTACATAAAAACATATTGCATCTTCATATGCATCATATTCAAATTCAATTTTAAACCAATGTTTGTAGATCACGCTATTTACTTCTTTTCCCTTGCTATCTATAAGAGGGACACATAGGGTGGGGGTCGGCGGCAGAAGCGCGCCCCCGGGTAGCTAAAGCTAGCTGCAGACTACACGCACCACATGGCGGCATCGCCGGTTTAATGCTGCCGCTGACTCCAGAAAAGAAGGAAAAAATGGAAGACTCATACCGCGACTATGTTCTTGTGGCAAACTCTTGAATATCAGCAGAATTTGCTTAGCATCCAATCCAAAAATTTTGGATACCAAGTATTGACATAGCATCCATGCGTAATTGTGTGTGGGCACCATTGGCGTTTACTTACAAGCATCAAGCGGCAAAGTTTTGGATGATAGCGCGCAAAATGTCAAACTTGTGGGTGATAGTTTCATGGCACACTACAAGCCGGCAGCTGGCAATTCAAGCCTGCAGCTGGCAACGCTTATCATCTCCTTCTGCATAGGCTTCCAAAACGCCGTTGCCGCCAGTCAAAAACACCACCCAATTTCGCGCCCAAAACGTGCCAAAAGTTCAGACGAAAACTCGCCAATGTCCCTTCTGAATCCCTAAATGCCTAATGTCACCTTCTGCGTAGGCTTCCAAAACGCCGGTGTCGCCAGTCCAAAATACCACCCAATTTCGTTTCTCAAGAATCAAAACGTGCCAAAAATTTAAGATTAAGGAATCCCCAGATAAAGAACAGTTCGCACACTAAAGACGGTTGGCACACTACAAGCCTGCAGCTGGCAATACAAGCCTGCAGCTGACAATGCTTAACTCCACCTTGTGAAAGGCTTCCACATGCCGGTGACGCCAGTCCAAAACACCACCCCCCAATTTCACGCCCAAAACGTACCACAATTCAAGACGAAAAACTCCCGTACCGTCCCTTCTGAATCCCTAGATAGAAGACAGTTGTCACAGTACAAGCTGCAGCTGGCAATGCCTAACGTCACATTCTGCATAGGCTTCCAAAATGCCGGTGCCGCCAGTCCAAAACACCACCCAATTGTGTTCCCAAAACCGACAAAAATTTGACACGAAAAACCCTTTAAAGCCCGTTTTGAATTCCTAGAAAGAAGACGATTGACACACTACAAGCCTGCAGCTGGCAATACAAGCCTGCAGCTAGCAATGCCCACCTGCTGCATAGGCTTTCTAAAATGCGGTGCCGCCAGTCCAAAACACTGCCCTATTTCGTACCCAAAACGTACCACAATTTAAGGCGACAAATTCCCTAACGTCCCTCGTGAAACCCCAGAAAAAGGACAGCTGGCACACTAAAGACAGTTGGCACACTACAAGCCGGCAGCTGGCAACCTAAGCATGCAAGCATGCAGCTGGCAATGCCTAACGTCACCTTCGGCATTGGCTTCCAAATGCCAGCGCGCCACCAACCCAAAACACTGCCTAATTTCGTGCTGGAAACCTACCACAAAGAAAAAAACAGTTGGCACACTACAAGCCTGCAGCTGGCAATGCAAGCCTGCAGCTGGCAATGCTTAATGCCACCTTCTGAAAGGCTTCCAAATGCCGGTGCCGCCAGTCCAAAAACACCGCAATTTCAAGCCCAAAATGTACCGCGATTTAAGAAGAGAAATTTCCAAACGTCCCTCTGAATCCCTAGAAAGAAGACATTTGGCACTACAAGCTTGCAGCTGGCAATCCAAGCCTGCAGCTGGCAATGCTTAACGCCACCTGCTGAAAGGCTTTCAAATGCCGGTGCCGCCAGTCCAAAACACAACCCAATTTCAAGCCCAAAACGTA
>Ga0126342_10015658_pt1:7500-13276 | contig 13276 bp, 5 predicted proteins | sample Cyp1metagenome_FD_92528 | JGI IMG/M metagenome (GOLD analysis project Ga0126342, IMG submission 92528) | Coral microbial communities from Lord Howe Island, Old Settlement Bay, Australia - Cyphastrea 1 metagenome | ecosystem: Host-associated > Invertebrates > Cnidaria > Coral ...
GTCGTCAACTCATTTGTCCAGGAAGGGTATCCTCACTTGGTTGTTGCGTGAACCTGGTTCCCCGGGTGGGGTTAGGTTTTTGGACATGTTTGAGGGAGCGCGTGCGCTCGGTTTTTCTTCCAGCCTTTGCTTGCCACAGGACCTTGATCTCGCGATGTCCTGCGTTGGAAATGCCGTCTCCCCCCCTCAGGCCTTGATTGCGCTTGCGTCGGTATCGGACCTGCCGTTCGATGGGGGCGCCATTCGTCGACTTGTTCGTGCTTGGCTTTTTGAACAGATTCCCTTGCGGTTGACCACTAGGGTTCTTATGGATGCTCATTGGAAACTTGTGGACTGCCGTATTGACAGGTCTTTCGGGGTCGTTGTGCACCCTGCACACTATGTGCACCTGCAAGCTCAGCTTTTCCCATTGCCAGTTGAGGCTGGCATGTCTGGCGATTTGAGTTGCTTGGCCCTTCTTCCGTCTGTGAGGCAATGTGGTATCTTAGAAGTGGCACGTGTTCTCTGTGACGATCGTGCCATCATTTTCGCCAGGCTTCGATCCATGGAGGTCATTTTGATTCAGGGGGAAATCCGTGTGATTCTTCAGTGGCCCGGCCTTCACCCGCTGTTCGCGTTAAAGGCACTTTGCAGTGACCCCCTGAAGCTTCCCTTTGAAATCCCTGCTTGGATGTGGGTCGATCACCATTTTCTTGACCTTGACGTCGTTTCAGGTTTGTCCCTTTGTAACTTGGCAACAGAGATCCCATTTACCTCTGCAGGTGAAATCCGTTTCTGGAAGTTTCGGAATGGTGCTACCATTGAGGATGCGGTGAATGAAACCTTTTCTTTTCGAACGGGTCAGCGACCTTTTGTCACCACAACCCCCGATGGTGTCAAAGTTGATGTCTCATCCTTCCCATTCCTTGGGCGCTCGTATCAGGTTGAATTCTGGCCCCAGCCTTTCCAGATCCACCCGTATGGGACATTTTTGCTTGATCCATTGACTAGTGTGTTTCAGGTCCAACAGTTGATCTCCAGCATGCACACCAGTGGACGAGCCGGAGTCAGGATTTTTGCCAATGGCAAACCGATCCATTCTGATGTTCCCATTGTGACTGCGGATGCGTTTGGGCCCTTGAGAGCCAGGTTCTTCTGTTTGCCTGGAGGAGCACCAGGTGCACTGGCTGCTGTCTCTGAACAACTGCAAACCTTGTTGGTTGCGCATGGACATCCATCGGGTAACGTGAAGGTTCAGGCGAACACACTCATTGACAAGTTTGGACAAAAAAGGTGCAAGCAAATCCTTGATTCCAAAGCTGTTTGGCCTACCTTGAAACATGAAGCCTCGGCCGCAGGAATAGTGCTTATACCACCTGAACACAGGTCCAAGGAAAACAAGAAGGATCTCGTCTTTGACAACGACCCTTGGGCAAGGTATGGCAAAGCTGCAGTTGGTGACACTGATGCACCCACGACCGACCGCCGTACCCGTAAACAGGCACACACGGCTCGAGTTGACTTGTCCTTTTTTCATTTGAACCAGCAGCCCCTACCACAGATCGAATTCGCACAACTTCTGCAGGGATGGCCGGGAATCTACATCGTTCGTTTTGAGGATTTTGTGGATCTCGATACCGTCACCAAGACCAACTTGTGTGTTACGGCCTCTGCGGTTCTTGTGGTTGGTGCCGCGGGTGAAGAGATATCAAGGCAATACCCAGGAAAAGCAGAAATACTGCTTGTGCCAGGTTGGTTGCAAAATCACCCGGTAGCACTCAGGTGCACTATTGTGCAAACGGGGGATGAGAAAGTAGAAACTCGTTCTACTTCGGTTCTGGCGTTTCAGGAGTCTGTGTCTAGCCAAGCAGTGACACAGGTGCACATCTATAGGAATGAAGCAGGTGACAAATGGAAGGTGCTTTCGGAAGAAGGTATCAGTATCTTTCTCAAGCAGCTTGGTTTCGCGCTCGATGCCATTGCGCAGACCTGGAGTCAGGCCTTCTTCACTCGTGGTAAAAAGGCTATTGCGTCGGAGGCGGAATATTTTCATGGTTTTGTTAAAGTTGAGAAAAGCAAAGTTGATGCACTTTTGAGACTGGGAGGCATGTCAGGATTCTACCAGAATCCTCGTAGTGCCGACAAAGGACCAGATTTGCGTTATCGGTCCATTCTCCTCAGGGGTCACACATTGCAGGAAGCAAGATCAGTTCAGGCATCCCTGTCGACTTCACTCGGTTTGACCAGGTCCAAACATGGTATTGGAGTTCGGGTCCTTGCCACTGAATACAAGCTGTTGAAAAAGAGAATTTTCCCACAGGCACCTGAGTCAAGCGATTCCGACGAAGGAGGCTCAAGGCGCTTTCAACTGTTGGGTGTTCCTGATGACTGTACCAGGTCTACTTTGAAGCAGGCATTGAGAGCTTTGAATTGGCCGGTCAAAGTTTTGCGTTCGGCTGGTATCAAGGCTTGGACGATTACGAGTTCTGTCTCACCACCCACAAGATCTTTTCCTATCCGAGGTTCAGTGGTGTTGGTGATTGAGCAGGAATCCAAGGATACACACGATGTCGTTGCCACCACGGCACGCAGGTTACGACCCACACTTGCCAAACTTGCAACATCTGCCCCACAGGCCAGTGCGCCGTCACAAGGTGCGGTCCCAGCCAAATTCGATCAGCTTGAAAATCGTGTTGCTGAACTTGCGGCCCAGGTCGTTCAGACGCATGCGGAAACTGCTGCATCTTTGGCTGAAGTCAAGACAAATATGCAGGCTATCGACGCGAGGGTCAATGCTCAGGAATCACAATTTGATGCGAAGGTCGAGGCCATGTTTGCCAAGCTCATGGCGAATCAACAATCATGCTTTGGCCAGCTCGAGAAAGCCAACACGAAAGCTATCTCGGAATTGAGGACGGAATATGTCACTGGATACAATGAATTGAAGGAGATTTTGAGTAACTCCCCTAAGTCCCGGCGTGTCGCCGAGGCTGTTCCATAGGTCTCGCTTCAATTCGCGACAACAAATCCCACCCAACTTTTGGGCAAGGGGGATATGGTGCGCGAGTGGGAGTGCCAGGTTGTCGCGTTCAGTGAAACTTCCCACACAAGGAGGGCTCTGCCCGCCCTTTATTCCGAGTTCAAAGGTTTTGGTTTCAATCTGTCCTGTTCGGACCCAGTTCCAGACAAGTTTCAGGTCTCCAGTGCTCTTGGTTCTTTCCGAGGCCTTAGCAGGGGAGTCTGTGTTGCAAGTGTCTTCCCCGCTTTTACGCCTCGACCGCAGTTTTTGCCGCGACAGGCTTGGTCCTCACAGCGTCTGCTTTATACTGTTGTTCAGGTTTTCCAGGTCCCGCTCCATGTCTTCACGGTCTACCTTTTCCCCAATGCGGTCGTTGGTAGCCATAAATACATGTTGAATTCCGAGATCTTGGCTTGGGTGGTTCAGATCGCTGAGACAATTCAGGGGCCCATTGTCATTACAGGTGACATGAATATCAGCTGGCGAGCTTTCGATGTGCTCCGTGAGCTGAACGCAGATGGTTGGGCTGACATGCACGAGTTGGCACATAGTAGGTTTGGCGCCAAGTTGGACCCCACGTGTAAAGGTGCGACACGCCACACTTTCCAGTTTGGCAACCCTGACTTTTCTCGCTTTTTGACAGGTATGTCTGTTTCACACACGACTGACTTGGATAGTCACGCGGTTTTGGTGGGTCGGTTCGACATCCCCTCAACAAACCCACAGGTCTGGAAATGGATGCTCCCTCGGGCATTCGACGATCTGGAGGTTGATACACATCAGGTTCAGACCGCCCAGGTTCCTCCGGAAGTTTATTCACATATTGAGCATGCCATTACGCAACAGGATTTGTCACTCGCTTTTGGACTCTGGTCTAAAAGTGCAGAAGAAACATTACGGCAGGCTGCTACAGTGAACGGTGCAAGGCCGGGACGTAAATATCTGGGTCGAGCGTGTAAACCAGTGCCGGTCAAAAGAGTTTTGGCTGCCCCAAGGTTTAAACAAGGGCGGCCTGATGATTTTCGTGTCAAATTCCCTGCGGTGGCCTTGCGAGTCAGGCAAGTCCAAAAGCAAGGCCGTCGGTTGCAGAGCCTTGAGAGATTGATGCGCAAGGCGTTACAACCTTGTGGGCAGGCCATTGTACCCGAAACGCATCAGGTTTGGTCCGCTATTGTGGCGTCCTCAGGTTTTGGCAAATCCTTCCCGCATTGGGTCGTCACGCAGGCACAGATTCCTTGGCAGGATTGCCCATCGATTGAGCAGGTCTCCAAAATTAAAATTGCGGTCATGGACTTCGCCAATCGGTGTTCGACCGAGGTTTGGCGACAAAAAAGGCTGTCTTTTAATGAGCAGGTCGAGAAGTCCTGGGTCGCAGAGGGAGGATCCCTCCCTTTTCGCTGTGTCAGGGAACCCAAGAAACCACCCGTGGTGGACACGACTGTTCAGATTCCACTGAAGCTTGCACCCCAGCGATGGAGCCAGGCTGGCAAGGCTTGGATTAAGGTCCTTAACCCTCAAGACTTCCCCACTGGCTGTACTTTGCTGGGTGAACGACTAAGTGTGAAGGTTTTGACACAGAGCGAGGATTTTGTACAGGTGGATCGCCTTCTCACTCGTCGAGAGGCATCTTCCCTGTTTCGCTCCTTCGTTTCTGCGGAACCGGAGGTTTGGTCCTCGCACTTTCTCGAGCAATGGAATACCTTTTGGAATAGGCCGCAGGTGTCGACGGAATCCATTTGTGAAGGTGTTCAAGCGTTGCCGCAGATTCCTCCCATTTTACATCAGCCGCTTTGCCTTTCCGACTGGCACAAGGCACTCAAGTCGGCGCGTAAACGGACGATGCGTGGGGCTGATGGATGGTCAGTGCAGGAACTTTCATGGCTGTCGGACGGGTTTACTGAACTCCTCTTGAGGCTTTTTCGGGCGGTTGAAGCCCTTAATCAGTGGCCTGAACAGCTTTCCACGTGGGCTTTGATCCTGCTTCGGAAAAATGATGACGTGTGCCCCACTTGGTCTTGCATCAGGCCAATCACCGTTGCGGGGGTCTGTTACCGGATCTGGAGCCGGGTGCGTACTGCACAATTCATGGTGCATGCGAAGGATATTGCCAAACCGCTTGTGTCCCCTATAGCCTTAGTACCAGGGCAATCTGGACTTTCCTCAGTGACCTCATTGCTCGGAAGGTTGCGGCGAAGGCATCGATGGCAGGCTTGGTGCTTGACATTACCAAGTGTTTCAATATCTTGGATAGGAACCTGTTGAAGGCTCTCATGGTGAGGTTTGAGTTCCCCGTTCAGGTGGTTGACACCTGGCTCGCCATGCTTCGCCAACTCTCTCGGACCGTGCTGGTTGAAGGGGCTGTCTTCGGTCGCGCTGGCTCCGTCACGGGCATTCCGGAAGGAGATCCGTTAAGTGTGGTGGGGATGTTTGTCTTTGCGAAGGCTTTTGACCATTTTGTGCAAAGGGGCCCGGCCAAGGTCATTTGCATGACTTATGCTGATAATTGGGAGCTGGTCGCCAGGTCCGCGATTGAGTTGTTGCGTGCCATCCCTGTGGTCGAGAAGTTTCTAGACTTGTGTCAGCTTTTGGTCTCACCCTCCAAGTGTTGGTTTTGGTCAATCTGTGCTGCAGGCAGGCGTAGGCTCCGTGCGGCCTTTTTCCTGGAACAAAAGGTCCCAGTCAAATTGCAGGCCCGTGAACTGGGGGCAGATATTTCATATTGTTGCAGGAAGGCCGCCAGAGAAAGGAACAAAAGGACGACTTCCGGCCTTGGCCGCA
>Ga0126342_10015659_pt1 | contig 13274 bp, 10 predicted proteins | sample Cyp1metagenome_FD_92528 | JGI IMG/M metagenome (GOLD analysis project Ga0126342, IMG submission 92528) | Coral microbial communities from Lord Howe Island, Old Settlement Bay, Australia - Cyphastrea 1 metagenome | ecosystem: Host-associated > Invertebrates > Cnidaria > Coral ...
AGCGATACCCCCCAAGTTTACCATATATCATTATTGTACAAACGTGTGGTAAGCGATGGGACCTTCCCAAATTTGTGGATGTCCTTTCCGTGAACCTAGGGTTTTCACAATCGCTCATTTATGGTTTATATGAGTCCCATGTTTCATTAGTTGCAGGTTATATTCCCAATATTCATATTTATAACATTTATAACCGAAACGTTGTTGTAATTTATGATTTGTTTGACCAAAGCTCCCCGGTGGATCCGCCACTGCCAGGCTGCCTTGCGACCCTTCCACTCTGCCCACAACTGAAGGCACCGATGAGTGGGAAGCCATGAGAGGATCAGATGAATACATGACGAAGGTAACCCGATGCAATGTATATCGGTATATGGTCAATATATTGATCTATGGTGTACATTATATATATATATGTATATATCTATGTGCGTGCGTTTGTTTAATTAGCATGGGCATATTCTTGACAATGTGCCGATAAATAAATATATATATATATATATAATACACGTATGTACATGTTGGATTGTCGTACCTATATGATCCTATATGTATATATACCAATGCATGTATATATGCACATATTGCACCCGCCACTGACAGGGTGTGCGCATGTGCGTCCTACTTTTGTCATAAACGGGATCCAATAGCATAAATTGGCATAAACCTGTTTGTTACCACCAACTAGTGAATGAATAGCCACAGCCAACAAAACCAACCAGGACCGTTTTGTAAATGGTTTGAATGAATCAGTTGCCTCCTGGAAAGAGACACTTCTGAAAAAATCTGAAAACATGTTCTTGATGTTTCCTGTTTGTGTAAAGAAAAACATGCTTTCCATGGGTTTCCTGGTTCAAATTCACTGAGACCAATTGGTTTTTGATGGTTTTTGATCCCCAACTCCCGTCTCTTCAACTCGCCGTGAAGTAGTGAGCCATATTTTTGAGAATTGCCCTTGTGGCTCTTGGATGCAATCGTCTCCTCTTTCCAAGAAAGAGCTTCAGCACCGAGCCCTTCAACATTGTTCCGAATTTTCAGCTCCATGACGGAGCGTTTATTTTTATCTGCATGTTTCACTTTGCTCCACTTTTGCAGGTCACTTTCTATCTCTAGAGCAAACCGTTGGAAGCAGCAACAAAACTCCCTTTCTCAGGACTGGATACGAGCAACTGCCTGGGGCTGCTGGTGGGCGACACCTGCAGCGTTACATGCTTGAGTGGTCACCTGACTGCACCAGGGGTCGATGGGGAAGCGTAGGGAAAATTACGACGAGCTCACCGCGCCTTCACCACAGATGCTATCCGACAATTCAGCCAGATCAAGTTAATTCAAAGGATATCGTTAAAGTATTGTATATATACATATATACACATACATATATATATATATATTATATGCAGTATATACAAATTTATTTATACTATAGGTCATTGTCGCAAAATCATCCCCTAAACCAAAATGTTCCTCAAACGCCGCAGCATTTTGGTTTCCACTTGACTGAGCCCACCTGCAAGTGCTGAGTATGTCATGAGCCTCTCGTGTGTATCAAATGTACTGCCTGTGAGTTTCAACATTTATATATGTGCCTTACTAGTAGCGAAAATGCATCTATAGGCAAATATATATATATATATATATCTGAAATCTATTGTCACGGCTTCATTTTTTTCAATGATCCGTGGAACACCGTTCAGATGGCTGATCTTTTTGCCGTACATGGAGGAAATGTCCAGCTAAAAACAAAGTTGTTTGTAGAGAGTATATCTAAGATTTGCCGTTTCTGTCCATGAATCAGAATCCGCACCTTTTTTTGAGGGTCATGGTACACCATAGGCAACTGTGGGTGATGAACGGGTTCGACCGCATTAGGCATTGTTTTGAATGCCATGTCCGCGTGCTCCATGTATGTTTCGAAATGTTTACTGACATCTACCCATAGAAAAACATCCATTCATGATCAGTAAATTTGCTATCCTTTGGTTCGCAGGTTTTTTGAAAATGGGATACACCGTATACCCTTAAAATCAACTTGCTAAATCTGGCTATGATCACAATATTGCTATTTACTTGTACTTAGAACTGATACAAATTGTTGGTATAACATATATACCCCCATTTTCAGACCCACCCATGGCATATGGATTTATGGGACACATGGCTAGACGGGGGCAACAGCTCCATTCACTGACCCAAATTTAAGTGCCTTTTTCCGTCCAGGTTATGCAGCAACCGTCAGTTCATCGGATCCTGCCACGATGCAGTGTCACCTCAACACCTCCTTCACGGGCAATGCACCGGAGTGTAAGGCGAAGGACCACTTTTTAGACCAGCCATTTCTGTCGAAGATTGAGACAAATTGGGAGCTGAAAAGATTGGGATTACTGGGATTACCAATGAGTTACCGTAATACAGTATTATTGTTGAGATGGTCGCAACATTATATTTGTTCATGTGTTTACCCTGTTTGGAGGAACACAAATTATAGAAAAATGTGTCGGAGTCCGATGTTTTTGGGATCTGAAAGGTAACTTGTCATGATTACGACATGGTACGACCTGTTTTGAAGGGCTAACCTCGTTTCTTGGTAAATGAAGCCTAATGAATTTTTTTTTTTTTTTTATATAGATGGAAATTGTTTTCGCTTGTTCAATGATGAGTTCGCCGACGACTATATAGTGGTGCTTGAAAGAATTGCAGGACACCCCCAGAAACAATGATGTTTAGGAATCATGGGGATGGTTTCCATTGCCATTTTTGACTACCAGAAGGTAACACCTTGCAGTGGCATGTGATTCAACCATATATTTATAGTTATTTATATTATATCACCCTCATACACATAATTATATATATGCACATATGTACACACACAAGGAACCCAAATGACGCCTATTTTGGATGCTCAAATCCTTCCCGATGGGCTAAAACCTTCGGATTTAATGCTGTGGGGCAGCGCTGGGCATTTCTCCAGGACTGCCTTGTTCCAAGCATATGGGTCACTGATCCCAGTTTCAATACCACGTAACTTGGTGGCAAGTGATGCAAGATGGCCCATTTAGTGTCATTTAGTTCAATGATTTACAGTCCTGAACCAACAGTTGATTTTCCTGGGGCCACGGTAGCCCTCCTGTTTTTTTTAGAATGACGGGGTGACGGACAGTTATGTTCCCAAAGGTTTGGTTGAGAATATGTATTGTTTCAATCACATGCATGGACACTTCACTTTACATCACTTTATAGAGTATGGATGGTTTTCCCCATTTCTATCGATATGGACCATTTATAAACATATGAAAAGATTCGCTGTTCAAGGTTTGCAGGGACCCATATGTACTTAAGAATTCAGCACATCAGAAAGGGGCAGATGCAGAGAGTGACAGGCAACCTATGCATTAGAATGCTCCTTCTTGAAGGAACATTGGTTATCTTCAGTGGATGTTTTGCGTATTTGTTTCCTGACATCCGCGTAAGGACCGCGTAAGCGTCGCGTAAGCCAAAGGTGCTTTTGCCAGTAGTTGCCCATGCCGCTCAAATCCAAACCCTTCTCCGATCTTGGAAGAGAAACTCTCCAGTTATGCCCGTGCTCTCAGCAAGGGTGCTGTCAAAAAAGTCGTCAGCTTCGTGCTCTGCGAGCTTCTGCTGGTGGTACTTCTTCATCATCTTCCTCTTCTTCCACGTCTTCATCGTCCACTGCTTGATTTTGCCAATCACTACTTTGATTCTTGTATGTATATAAAAGTTGCCGCGCGTAAGCCGAAACTGTGGTGACGTGCTAAAATTTGTCAGCGTAAGGTCTGCGTAAGGTACTATAACGTGCGTAAGTAAAACTTGCGCGCGCATAAGCAAAACGTAAGCAGCAGCGTAAGCTTTTCCTAGCTCGTTTGGTGCCGCCATGCAAGACATTTAAAACACAGCTCAACTGGTGATGTTCGATGGCAAGCCTTTCGTTTCCCGGAGATTCCCGGAGGGCACAATGGAAAAATGGAATATTGCTATAATAAATTAGTGATATAATCATCTATAGGGGTAAATATTATATAGATATTATAACTCCCTATAATTCATTTATAGGTAAATCATCTATTGCTGAGTGATGTCCGATGTCCTCTTGCTGAGTTCGAGGGCTGCAACCGAGGTGTGACGGGACCAAACATGGAGACACCTGCGTGGGCCAATGCTCTGCAGGCTATACAGGTGCCCTTCTGACACCAAAGTCACAGGAGAAATCATTGTTCCCTACATATTTTATCATATTTTTATGCAAACTAATTCAAAAAATAAAACGAGGCAAAGAGAATGCTTACTTTGCTTCCATGCGCATCGAGTCGCTGGATTATGGACGATTATGGTATGTATGTCATAAATTTGTGCAGTACATCTACGCCAACCCTAAAGCGATGTGTATGTGTTTCTTTGGGGGGGTGTGCACGTTCAACTGATGTCATTTGCGTACCTCCTGCGGTCGACGGACAGAAAGAGATAGAGAGTCATGAATCGTGAATCATACTCTGGACATGTTCATGCACTTACGCTGGATTAATTTTGATCTTTAGCTGCAATATAGGCCTCTAATCATTTTGTTATAATTGTAGATGCTCGGCTTAGAGACTCAATCAGCAACCTCAACATGTCCTTAATAGATACCATCATCTCAGAATTGGTTGAATGATGTTGAATGGACCGCAGGAAAGCCGGGTTTCCCATAGGAAGATCATGAGAAGATCTTCCTGGTTTCCGGCTGAAAAAGTCCCAGCCAGTCACCCAACCATTGATCGCAGGTCAATCCACTCAGTTCCAATGTAACAATGGTCAGCTGTGGGGCGCGCCTCCCACATGTCTGCCTGGCATAGCTTGGCGGCAATGGTTGGAGGGGTGCGACAGGAAGGACAGAGTTGTTGGCATATTATATACAAGCACACGCAGATGCATATATATATATGTATATATATATATATTGTGTATAACATTATATATATAATATATATTTAGTTATTTTAGTGATGTTTCTTCAATGTGACTTCAGTGATCCGCTTTTTTTTTATGGGTCAGTCAAGCCAAGTTTGTGTGAAATAGTGCGGGGAGTTCCAGCCAATTCCTTTGAAGGTTTGACTCAAGGAATGTGGAAGAATTTCTATGGTTTTGTGAGGTGTTCCAACCCAAAACAGCATAAAGAGGCAATAAATAGGGATTGTCATAGGTTTTCCCACTTTGTTCCCAGCCTCAATCAATCCCTAACTCAAATCCGTGGCATTTTTGCCAGGCACCGGCTTGGTATGCGCCTTTCAAGGGTTTGAGCCACTGATCCTGGAAGTGGCGACGCATGGGCCCCCTGGGTGCTTCTCAGAATTGGGATCCCTCAAAACCACTGGGGAACCCCCCAGTGATAACGACCAAGTTTGTATGATTGTGGGGTACCTCATTTAAGCAAACCGGCATATGCATGTATGCACATGCATATATATATATATATATACATATTCAGTATACTATATATATGTGTGTATATAATTATATATATATACACAGTATTCATTATTTAGATATACAGATAGATACATGTAGTTATGTATATATATATAAATAGATGCTTTAATTATATATATATATAACTATATGTACACATGTAAATGTATAGGCATTTGTACTTAGAATTGTAATACATACTTATGTGATCATATGAACAAACGTGCGCTTTGTACGCAAAACTTGTCAGTCGGTGTCAGTATGCTTCAGAGCACTGACCCCAGACGATAGAGCAGTCTTTTGATGTAATTTGCCACATCCATCAATTATGGTTGGTTTATTGTTGAGTGCTTTTTGTTTGGAGATATGACGATACGCTATGCATCAACATGTAAATGCATTAGTTAGCAATATATATATATATATATATATTCATATTTTATTTTTCAATAAATGAATTATAATATATATATATATATGTGTGTGTATTTAGGATTAAACACATGAACATTATATAAATATAATTGTGCGTGCCGTTTGCATTGGTATATCACAACATCCTGAGGCTCAGCGTTGGCCTCTTGGCTAGTGACTGCTACGGGAAGACCACTGGGGAGACGTGTCAGATGCAGTGCATCCGCGGCTATGACTTAGCAGGCAGGGAACGGCGGAAGGGATGGTGTGGTTTGGCCAACTTAATTGTGGTTTAATGGAATTATGGTGGTTGTATGGGATTGTAATGGGATTATAATGGTTAATACAAGGAATACTGGGTTGGCTTAACAGAAAATGTGCAGGAAACCATTGTTTTATGGTTTTCCCTATGAAATATGGGCATTTCCTGTAGCTTATTCAGCCAATCCAATGAAAACATCCGTTTTGCTGTTACCAACCGAAAAGGCAATATCAAGACAGCTGTAATGGTTAAAGATATGGTGATCTAGTGACGTAAATCTACCCAGCAACAAATATTGTGTTCCGTTGTAATTAGCCAGGGTTAAAGTTCAAGCAGCGCAAGTTGCCCGTTACACTTGGCTAATTAATCATTGCTGACAGGGACATCACCAATTGTTATGGGGAAGATGAATCTACATCAATGATTTTCAACGTACCTTCCAGCTAGCCAGATGCCGAAGGGACCGGGTCGCATCGCCGGCAGGTTGTCGTCTTCCAGCTATGACTGATACATTTGATACATTTTAGAAACGACTATCCAGGTGTTTGGTGTTCCTTTGGGTCGGAACAAGAAGACAAGTAAGTCAGAACTTGACACTAGGCTTGCTCTTTGGTCAAACCTCACAATGAGCCAAAAAGATCCCAAAAAAAACATTGGGAGGGAGATTCTTCATTTGATCATCAATGCATGGAAACAATTTTCCATAGCTGTTTAAGACATTGCCAGGGTGTAGATCCTGAGATGTGTTGAATAGCGGCAGTTTCATGTTCAGGAGATCCAAGCTCCACTTGCCAAGCGGACGGCAGCTTCACAACCCCCACCTCTGTGCCTGGGATCAGGGGAACATGTTTGCTGAGAGGTGCAGTTGGGGTGATGTTTATGGTTAATTACAGTAGTTATATATACATATATATATATATATTATTATATATATATATTTAGATATTTATATATATATATAGATATTTATATATATATATAGATAGATATATATAGATGGTTAATTGTTGAATGATGTTGTCCATGGTTTCCATGGTGAGTTCACCTTCATAAGTTGGAGCCCATGTTGCCCCAGAAAGCTATGATGATTTGTGGAACTCACCATACTTGGGACGCTTCTGGGAAGCTCGGACCGGTTGAACTATCATGAACTATCTGGGATATTTGGTTCCTTCACAACTTGGACACACACACAGACAAATACTGTGTACATATATATATATATATATATTACAATCTATTAAATATTAATGGGTATTTCAATATCTATACATGCAACGCATATGCATATATACCGGACAATCGTCCAATCAATTGCCAACTATTGTGGAAACCAAACCATGTATTGTTTTCTCGAACTTCCCTCCAAAAATTGGCTGAGAGATGCTGAGAGACATTGGAGAACTTCAATCATCTGGAATCTCATTTCAAGATATGTTGATTATTATTTCTTACATATAGTGCCTTCAATATATATATATATAATATACGTATGTGCACATATATATATATATATATACATATCTAATATATATATATATCACATATATATATATATATATATATCATATATATATATACACATATATCATATATATATACATATATCATATATATATATATATCACATATACTTTTATGTATCATATATATATATATATATATTAAAGCAATGTATGGATAAGGAAACTCCAAGTTCTCCCATCCCAAAACACCAAGGTCTGTCAGCCCAAGACCTGCGGCAGCCTCTCCTCGGTGACGCCCTTCTCCACGGTGGACGTGGCGGATACCTGCGGGAACAACTCCAGCTTCGGGGAGGTGGGGCAAAAAAAGGGGGGGAACTGGGAAAAACTGAGGTTGGACTGTGGATTTATGGGTTGAATGAGTTGAATGTCCCTCAGTTTAATAATATTTGCAGTGAAGGGGCTAAGCCACTAATAATTTTGAGCTAAGGCTATGAATATCATGAATATCTATGAGTGGAGGATATGTGGGGGAGTATGATGCCCAGCCCAGCACAAAACTTCCTGTTTTGAACGGGATCTTGAAGATTAATGAAGGTTGGCCATCATAAAATGGGCACAGTAGCAATGAAATATGTTCGAACCCGAACCGTGTTTTTCTTATGAGAAACAACGGCCACATCATTTGCAGAGACTTCGTTATGTGCTTTGCAAAGTGCGAGTGTTCGGACCTGGTGACACTAGGGCCTCTCTTTGAAGGGTCGATCGTCGGGGTGGATAATTGCGATCCGTTTAAAATTCCATGGCCATTTGGAATTTTCCTAAATTGGAGCTACCCCTAAATCATCCATTTCAAGGGTTTCTTTGGTTTAATAAACGATCCAGCTATTGGAGTACCCCCATGACTATGGACACCATTTGCTGCAGATTTGCATGTCCTACTGCGACATGGGCTTTGACCTGACGGGCAACACCACGGTGCTGATTTGTGACGAGGCCGACACCGCAAGCGCCACTTGGCAGATTTTGCTATCCGACGCTAGCAAATGGCAGATGTCAAAATTGAATGCCTGTAATTTTAGAGAGGTGACAGTGGCAGCCCCAAATATTCCGAAACCTGTGTTTTTTGCTGTAATAATGTTTGGAATGTTCCAAACTGGAGCCGTTATTTATATTAATTTTGAAATTGACTCAAATTGCCAAAGGAGCTGGGCATTATCCCCCTTTTGGAGCTCAATTGAAGATTGGAGAACTCTCAGCAATTCTTTGCTTTTCCTATTTCACGGGGTATGTTCTACCTCAAGCCATGGGTTTCAAGCTTTAGATGGGCTTGTTTGGAAATTGGCTAGAAAAAAATCCAATGGTCTATCACTTTATCATCCGTTTTCCAAAAAAAAAAAAACATTTGGAGGACATAAGTTAAACGATGTTCAAAGCCAAACTCTATGGGCTTACGCCGCTTGGGGGATCCCTGGGGGATCCCTAAGGCGGGCTATGTGGAGTACATCCCGGAGACGGGTCAGACCTTGGCCGCAGCACAGTCCTCGGGTCCCAGTTGTGCGGCTCGGCGGCATTCGTCGCCTTAGGGCTGTGTGATGTGTGGGAAATTTGCTGGGCCAAGCAACTCGTTCATGATCTATCCTATTCTATTCTATTCTATCCTATCCTATCTATTTATCTTATCTAATCTTATCAAATTTGATCCTATCCCATCCTACCCTACCCTATCCTATCCTATCCTATCCTACCCTATCCTATCTGTCTGTCTGTCTGTCTGTCTATCTATATTTGTGTGTAACTGGGGTATATTCCACACATAACTGGACTATCATATATGTTATTTCCGACTTCTATACCTTTGTTTCCCTTTTGTCGAGAGAGCTATTATATAGCTTTGGACAATGGCCCAATGATTTAAGATGATTTTCCTATTGAACATTGTCATTGTCCATGGTTAATTTTTAAAGCCATCCATGGTCATGTGGGTGATGGGTTGTTTATTTTATTGGCTTTACCACACATTATCTCGATATTGAAAATTCTCTCCTTATTGGTGGTTTGGAATATGTTGTTGTTTCACCTTTTTTTCCCCCCATCCTAATTATTGGGATGATAACCACCGATGACTAGTTTCGTTCATGGGCATTGACACTTCCAATCAGTTTTTGTTTGCCTCTCTCTCTCTCTCTCTATGTATCTATACATTATAGATGAATAACGATAAATATATGTGTATGGTATATGCATATCCATTCACGCATACATATTACACTTTACTGCACCCTGTTGCCAATGAACACCTGGTTGATAGTTTTCATTGCTCGGAAAAATGACCAGCTACGAACATCAATCCAGTTGGAATTGGGGAATCATAGCAGAAGAGTCCTTCAGCAATCCCTGAAAAGCTATAAAAGTTGGAAACTTGGAAAATATGGAGGAACACATCATCTATAACATCCTGAAAACAGTGTTCTACCTTTTTGGGGGTTGCTGCAGATAGATTGCCTTATGGCGACTGTATTTTGTTCCTATCGCTTCATCCACCATCAACACCCAAATGACCAGATCCGGTGCGGAACAAGCATCGTTGTGTGATGTTGATAGGGAATAGTGACCATCCCGAAAATTCGCAGAACATTGTATATATATACTATTATATATATATATATATATATTATGTTGAATAACATTCACTTGTTCAGGCATGCACGTATGTCTGATATCTCAGATAGTCATAGTCTAGTGAATGAAATGTGAATGAATAATAATGAATATATGTGTATATAAATTGTATAACATTTATTGGGGTGACAAGTTGGCTTTCTCGTATTATTCGGGCGTTTTCAACACATGTTCGGCTTAAATTGTTTCTCCTGGCAGCCGCTTTAAGGTGGCCAGAAACTGCACCGTGGGCATCCCGAATGATGTCCTGGGAGCAACCACTGACTGCAACGGCAAGGTGGGGGGGTGCAAGTGGAATTGCGGAGAAGCAGATCCTGGATGAGTTTAGGCCTACACTCATCAATTAGACCCTCAAGAAATGGAGGTTTCTGGCTGGGAAAATCATCCATAAATGGTGGATTTTCAATTGCCACGTTTGATTACCGAAGCTGGAGGGTAATATCCCAACTGGCCCTCACAGATTGGATTCCCCAATAGCCTTGAAAGATGAGATGAAGAGGGTGCACGTGCCACGTGGTGGGATAAACCAACGCTTTGGACGTTCTCATTCTATAGCAGATAGTAAATCAATTGATTGCATATTGGCATATATCACTTGTTTACAAATCTACATACATGACGCACGTACAAACATACATATATATATATATATATTTATCTATAATACACATATATATATATATATTAGATATTAATTAGATATTATGTATTATATTATATTATATATACTAATTATACATTTTATATTACATAACATATACGCATGTCTTTATCAATCCACCTATGCGTTACACACACATGTGTATGTATATATATATATATACATAGGTACACAATATATAATACACCCATCAATTAGATTTATTGCTTGTGTCTCCAGGCAACCTACGAGATTTGCACCGTGGAACCCATGTTGGGATATACGCTGCTTGGTGATCTTGACATTTCCTCAACAAAACTGGGTAGAGACATGGCAAACATGGAGGCAATCCACTGTAGAAAATGGTTTCTATATGGTTTTATTTACCAACAGAAAATGAGCATTTGAACACTAAAACATGATGATTTAATGGGATTCAATGGACTTTCAACCATGGCTGGCTGGAAAATCCCCGCGCTGAGCGGAGGTTTTAGTGGTTAACTCGGGAATTGTCCAGCAAACCATGTTTTACAAAGGCATTCGAGAACCACAGGAAAAAACTCGGGAACACATGTGTTTTTTTGTTCCAGATGTGTTTTTCTACAGTTGTTTCTCTTCAATCACCTTGATGACCAGCTGGTGGCCTGCATCAAGTATCAAGTGATGTGGTAAGCTAACGGTAAACCATCCAACATTTTGCCAAGAACGGATGGTAACAACCATCCCCCAACTGGAAGTTCTTGTTCGCTTTACTAGATTATCTTGATTCATCTTGATTCATCTTGATTCATTTTGATTCATCTTGATTCTTGGTTGAACTGTCGCTCCCGCGAGGGTCAGGAGAGATAGTGCCGGCTTGGTCCATGGTGATCCCCATCATGTCCCGCCAAGGCTGCAGGTGGGTGACTCCAATACTTTGCAATGTCTTCCTGCCGCGGCCTCAGATGGAGATTTGAATAGATTTGATGGTAAACTCAACGCTGGGTACAAATTGAGGGAGTGGGTTAGTCGATCATTTGCATCCAAATTATGCGGGAATAGATATACTCTATAACCAGCCAATCAATTTAAGTTTTTGAGGGGCTGCGGCAATTATCTAAGATTGGCGATGAAGAATATCCTGCGCCGAAGATCACAGTTCCAGGTCATGATGAGCCACGTGCCTCATTTAATTAGGGGTGATCAATAGATTGAAACATAAACCCATTGTGCATGTTTATTTGCGCTCAATATATGACAAGACAGCCTATGATAGCCTTACTTGACAAAGTGCTTTTCTGCAACTTCGCGGGTTGCTTCCTAAGATATCCCATTCTTCGGAGAATTGGTTGTAATTTCCAGGAGCCCCCATGTTTGATTGGAACAACTCAGGGTTTCAGCCGTAGATGTTCCAATCCACTGATTTTCTGATTGGTTTTCCATTTTGAGGGTTTCTTAAAGTTGTGGCACCCATTTCCACCATTGGTTTCCCCACGCCTCCCAGGATGGATCCTTCAACCAGACGGCTCCCACGATTTTGCCGGGCACCTGCCCCGATCCGTCCTTCGGAGCTGGTGTAGGCGAGATAGCCATGGATCATCATGGATCAATGGCAGGTGTTTTTTTTAGCCAAGAAATTCCCAAATACCATGGGAGTCCATGGGATATACAGTATCTGAGAGGTGAGATTGTAGACGCAAGAAGTAAAAAAACAAGTATGTTTGATCATGTTTAACTATTTTGACGGTTATATACAGTAAAATTTATTTGTATGATTTCATCATATGATCATTTGTGATCAACAATGTGGTCTTTGGGGTTTGTTTGACAACAGTTTTTTCAACCCAAACAAATCATGATGCAGTGGATGAAATAGAGAATCCTGTCTCCAGCCGGTTCCCTATTCTCAATGGTCCAGTGAAGTTTAAAGAGACCCAAAACATCCACCGCTCCAACCATTTTGGAAAACATCCTGGGAAAGAAGGAAACCATCCATGGTGGAAACATCATTTCCCATTTCTGAAAAGAAGAAATTGAAACACATCCATGGTGGAAAATGCATGAAAATGCATTCCCCAGCCCCATCATTTCCCAAAATATCTTTGGAGATGTGCATCCCGCCACAGGATCAAAGATTGTCAAAATGCGGAGCAGACTTAAATGTCTTGAAAGGCAAACATTTGAGGATTGCAGGGTCTTTCATCTTCGACCCAGACTCATCGATAGCTTTTGTTGGCCGCATATTTTTGTTGCTAATGTGGCTACAAGTCACGAAAGGTAGCGTCAGCTACCTGAGTTCTCCGTGCTTCAGCACAAGCTTAGGGGGTATTGGGGGGCCAGCCCGTGCAATTCATGGAATTCTCGCCGTTAT
>Ga0126342_10015660_pt1 | contig 13274 bp, 7 predicted proteins | sample Cyp1metagenome_FD_92528 | JGI IMG/M metagenome (GOLD analysis project Ga0126342, IMG submission 92528) | Coral microbial communities from Lord Howe Island, Old Settlement Bay, Australia - Cyphastrea 1 metagenome | ecosystem: Host-associated > Invertebrates > Cnidaria > Coral ...
ATGCAGTTCAGTGCAAAATGTCATGTACAGACAAAGCTAAGACAAATTCACAAAAGTCTCAGGACTGCTGCAAAAGAATGAGAGGCAGGATCAGGTGGCGTCCTTGCGAGCTCTCTTGGTCACCGATTCTGATGAGTCCGTCGGGGCACTCAGATCCGCTCTGCGTTCATCTGTAGATGAAGCCGAAGTCAAAATAGCACTGCATGCAGGGGGCTCAGTGCTGGTCATGTCTCCAGCATCCTGTGGCGAACTTCCAGCTGATAGAGAGATGGGCGCCAGAGCAGCATCACGAATAGGATTGCGATCCATGGTCCTGACAGCAGTGAAATTTGGCAGGATAAGCCAGATCATCGTGATGTTGCACAAAATTTCATCTGAAAGAATATGCACATGCTCAGGCAACTTGTTGTCGTCATACACAAGCCAGTGACCCTGATATTTTAGGGCAGTGCGATGATGACCTGTATTTGGATTGGCACCAATGTGATAGGAAATGGCCGCTATACGAAATGGTAAAAATGCAACCTGACCATCGGCAGCAGCAAAGCACGGAAAGTGAACTGTATCGCCAGAAATCTGGATCTTTTGTGTGCACTTCCTGTTCTGTCCCTCAATGTGTCTGTCAAACATGAGGATGAGACAATGCCGCTCCTGATCGCTTGCCCGACAAACACCTAGGGAGTCATGCCAATGTGCAATGAGATCTGTAAGATTGCATGCCAAATCTAAATAGTGAATAAATCTGATCAAAATTGGTGCATATCGATCGCCCTTTTCGCTGTCCAACATCGGATGAGTCTCATGAGTGACAAATTGGAATCGGGTGCACCAGCGACATGAGAGAAAGGATGGACCCAAGCGATCAATAATGAAAGCCGTAAATTCCAAGATGTCCTGTTGTTCCGAAAGATCCCCTGGCTGGAAAGCCCCAAAGAGCAGCCACAAGAAGGGCTGGAATACCCTCAAGTTCAACGGAAGTGGATTCCATTGACAAAGTCCCCGCAAAAGTTCAAAGCCATGAGCCCAGCAGGAGGGGGAAAAACCCTGACATAGCAATGAGCACCAGGCTAGGCCGATCAAAGCTGCATTGACAAAACACATGGTGGAAGAGTCATTTTCAAGAACTCTGACCATCAGCTTCGGCTTGTCATCTACAACATCTTGCCCAATTGCTTCGCCAGCGCAGTCCTTTGCTGTGTTTGGGGCCGCAACGTCAATCTCACAAGTTGCCAAATGCTGTGAAATGATATGGTTCGCAAGTGATTCCACAGTTCCCCTTGCGTCCTGCTGCCCACTGTCCACAGGAAAGGAACTGCTTTCCCTTGGGCCTCTGCTGTCTGAGGCTTCGAAATCGAATGAAACCTGAGTGTGATCTCCGGCTCGGACTGCAAGATCTGATGGATCGTCTGGAGGATGCGACTCACCTCTCCAATTGGCAAGGGTTTGTCCTTCGTCGGCAGCAATGCCTGTGCTCCCGCATCCCAACGTAGATATGGCATCATCTGATTGGCATCGATGAGGTGATACTTGATGCAATCCTGTACCACATCCGCACTGGGCTGTGCTTTCTGCAATCTGTCCAACCGATCCCTCAAGGTCTCGATCGTTTTCAATGCCATCGTATGCCGCAGGGATTGACTCTTGGCACTTTTCTGCCATTCTTGATGACAAGCCATCAACACTGGCAGTAGACTGCCCTCTCCCGGTTGGATCCAAAGGACAAACTCGTACTCCTGAAGTAAGACATGAATGGTGTCCTCGTGGCGGAGGATGAGTTTCGCCATCACCTTCATCAAGGCCTGTGCGTCTGCTGAAGAAGCTGAGGTTGACACACTGCGATCCTTTCTTCGTGGTCTTTTGTTTGGTTGGTCCTTCTCTTCGTCTTTGATGCCCAAGCTCTGGAGCTGACTTTCTGTCAACAAGTTGGCCCAGATCGTACTCGCCTTGTCGAGATCGGTGCCCATTGGTCAAGAGAATGGCCAGGTTCAACAACGCCGGACAGACGAAGTTCTCAGGATGAGGGTCTGAGCCACAGCATGGACATGGATTGCAGATCAATTGCAGTCGGCGTAAGCACCACATGGTGTTGTACTGCTTGTAGTCATGTAGCTTGACATGTTGGATGAGAGCACCCGGGAGTAAAAACAGTCTGTGGCACATGAGACAGTGTGAGTCAATGATTTCCATGATCATATCATCGTGTAAATACTGAAGGCCACACAATACCAAGGTGTCAAAATCCTTACCATCTGTGTCTAAGGGGCATACGTTGAACATCAGTCTTTGATGATCTTGTCGCTGAAAGGCAGCTTCAACTGCCTGTGGTGTTGGCCAGGCAAGATGATCATAAGGCTGCTTGTGTAGCACCGGATGCATCAGAAATGCCGCCAAATGTTGAATCAGTGGACATCCTGGCAAATGAATTTCTGGAACTGGATCAAATTCCATGATGTCTAAGGTCGGCAGCAGTTCACCACAATGGTCACAATATGGAGCATCCGAGTGTTCAGCCGTAAAGATCCTGCACAGTTGCATGACCACAGGGTGCAGGTCATTGGGTCCCAATTGATGTTCCAGACGCAAGTGCGCCAAAATGTACTGAAGTGATACCGTTTCACCACAGATGGTGCAGTAAGATTTCAGCATCCTCATGAGGTCAGGATCCCGCCAGAGATGTTCGAACTGCCTGGTGATGAGCCTGAGAGAGATCCTTCTGAAGGCGGCCAAAGGCAGCAAATCACCAATATGTGAGAGCAGTTCCGATGCTCTGAAGATCCATGGCAGCAAAATCTGCCAATGAGCCTGCACTCCCATCATCGCTGCCTGGAGCAGAGCCGGGCAAGTATGGCCTGGAACACCAAAGCCCCTGGTGGGGTTGCAAGCGCAACCAAAATCCTGAAACAAGATCCAACGCAAAAGCTGTAGAAGGATCGAGCTCTCAGCAACCAAAGCTTCATGCTGTTGATGAATGTGAAGAGCAAGTTCATCACCGCACCTACAGGAGTGTCCACAGATCTGGCAGTGCAATGTCAGCGCACGCTTCAGCTCAGGCAATCTGTAGAGCAAATGGCCATAACCCATCCAGAGCAGTTGTTCCATTTTCTCCTGAGGTTGCAAGGCCAGTGCTGGTGGTGGTCCAGGGACGTCTGCATGCTGTTCACGTTCCCAGTGTATCCTTGCCAGAGCAAATTGAAGAAAAACTGTGCAAAGATGCTTGACCCGATGCAATGGCGGATCACAGAGGCATCGATGAGTGCAGTTCAGTCTGGTCGTCAGTTCCGATGCTCTCTGTTCCATTTCCATCCGTTCAGAAGGATGCCCCTGTTTGAGATGTTTGGAAAGATCTTGACGTCTTCTGAAGGGCATACTGCAGTCAAAACACTCCGAAGAAATGAAGTGAAGAACGTCCGGGTTCGTGATCAAATCTTCACATCTGTTGGTCTGCACTGCCTGATCAAAAAGACATTTGATAGTGAAGTGATGCCAGTTGGAATCATGAAGCACCTGCTGCGCACTGTGAAACTTCTGGACATGCTGCGCCAAGCCATGTTTGGTCGTATAGGCCTTGCCGCAGATATCACACACAATCAGAGCAGCTGCAGTGACATCACAGTATTCTGTGGTGAGATCACGTTCTGTGAGCAACATGGCTAATTGTCGCCAAATGATGCATCGATGATATTGCGCAAAAGAAGTGGAGCAGAACTGACAAGGATTGGACAGCTCCACATTGTCACAGTAATACTGTAGCGCAGGTAAATGATTTCTGTATGTTGAAGCATGGTCGTCATTCCAATGTCTCATCAGACCAGTGTGGGTCATATGAAATTTGCCGCAAATGACACAGTGATGCAGGAGGTACATCAGGAGCGTAGCATGCTGACAAAGAGCTGCAACCTGATGGGCCCTTGCTAATTGAAGGAGTTCTTGAACACGTAGTCGATGCTCGACTTGGTCAATCTCCTGCAGGTCTGCTACACATACGAAACGCAAGTGATAGTGAAGTCTGTGCCAAGTGCTAAATTGCATACTGCATCTGAGACAAGTGGGAGTGTCGGAGACAGGTTGTGTCGATAATGGACGTATCAGGCCTGATCTTCTGCCATGTTCAACAGTGCAATGCCTCCGCAGTGCTGACAAATTGACAAAGACAAGATGACAGTCTGGACATTCATGTGAAGTGAGTGTGTCTGGGACCGCAACCAGCGCTGGATGAGTAGTCACCTTCTCATGCACAGAGTCAATGACCTGCAGCATAGGGTCATAACTCGGCAGGGCAATCAACTGGAGTATGTCATCAGCTGCAAGATGTTGATGCCTTTCCAATAGGCGTCCGGCAGTTTGAAGACAAAGCTCCCGCAGACGCAAGAGAGGATCGGGCAGTTGACATCGAGTCAAGAAATCTTGATTGGTTTCATGAGAAAGGTGAACAGGATCTCTGTGGAGTCTTCTCAGCTGCTTGATGCAGAATCTGTAAAAAGAAATAAGTGAAGTTTCAGTAAATCCCGTGGCAAGAATCCCGTATCTGAGGCATGAGTATGTGCATTGATACCACAATTTGACCCTCTGACTGACGCTCATCTTTTGAGTGTAGAGCCATCTATGAAGTTGGTGCGAAGTTTGAGCACTGTGTTTCAATCGCAATGCCATGGTTTCACTCTCAAAATTGTAGTATGAAAAAACAACGCCCAGGTACTTGAAAGATTTCACCAATCTGATGCGTGTATGAGATCCATCAGCTCTTGGAATTTTGAGAAAAGCGCCATGTTGTGTTCTGACAATAAACTTCCGCTGAAGCTTATGCATCATTTGTCCACGCATACGAAGCGTGACGGTGGTCTTTGCCAGATTCACTTCAAGTTTGGCGGCTGCAATCAAATCAAGAAGGGTGCCGAAGGATTTGATCAATGCCAGGAAATCTGCCTCATTGTGAAAGATTTGATGAGAACAGAGATCGTCAGCAAAAATGGTGATGCAGTACAGAAGAAATTGCTGAGAAAGATGTTGTTCAATGTCCATCATGAGCACTGAGATAAAGACCGTCCAAAGGCATGGAGCAGCGCGGCAACCTTGTCTGATGCCTTTTCGCGTGTCCACTGATCTGAACACACCTCGGTGCTCAAATTCATACGTAGTGGTGTTGTACACGCACTGCAGTATTGATATGAGATCATCTGAAATTCCCAGTCGCTGCATGCTGGAGAAAAGCCTGCTTCTGTCCACCATGTCAAAGGCACGGGTAAGGTCGAGACTCAAAATCATGCCCCCAATCAAGGATGGCAAGGGGAGACCTTGCTTGTGTCTGTGGACTGGGTAGCTATAATCACACATCAGTTGCCGTACAGAACGACAGTGATTTGCCAGCCTGTGGATAGCGTCCTCTGTGCCACGACCTCCTGCATAAGCAAATTGGGGCAGTCTGTTCAAGTCAGATTGGATTTGTTGCTGGATTGCATTGGTGACCATTCCCATCACTGTCTTGCCTGATGGCTCCAACAGCGCAATGGGTCGGAGTTCAGAGGGATGTTGTCCTCTCTTGCCTGGTTTGATCAACATCGCAACATGTCCAACACCCCAGGAGGCCGGGAATTGCTTGTTGGAACTACACGAGTGTAGCATTGGATCAAGAAACTGCGCAATGGGCTCAGCACCGTACTTCCAGAAGGGAGCTGGTGCATAGGCTGGTGCCAGAGCCTTATTTGATGGCAACGTTTGTAATCCTTGTGCCAGTGCAGTCTGTGTGAATGGCCATTCAAAGGATAAAATGGATGTTGCAAGTGAGCCATCTGAGTATAGGTCCTGATACCATTTTTGTAGCCAATTGGCAGAATCTTCCGGTCCAAGAAGTTCACCTTGCCCTGACCGTAACATGATACGTTTCATGGGTTGTTTTGGTGACAACGATCTGATGTGTTGGAACAAAGTAAAATGATCTTTGGCCTGTTCTGCCTGTGCTGCTGCATTGAAGACCTGGTCAAGTCGATGTCGTCTGGAAAATTTGGAAGCTTCGGACATCTCACGTCTGGCACGACTGCGTTGGCAGACATGAAACCATGCCTGAAATACGCCAGGCAGTGCAGTTGATTGGATCAGTCGAAGTCGACGTGTGTGGTCCTGGAAGCGTTGAAATGGTCTGACATCAGGCTGGGATTTCATGCCGTGTGAACTGGATGACGATGTAGGCCCTTTGTATTGTTGTAGAGCAATGTGCAAAGTAGTGAGATCAGAGTCCTGAGTATGAATGAGATGATGAACCGTGTCATTGACCTGCTCACAAAATGCATCAAAAAAGGACCCTCGTTGTACACACTGTTGATGTAAAATCATTCTCTGCTGCCTTGACCAGCCGACTGGACGTTGAGGTGGTTCGGAGTACCATTCTCGCCTCAGTGATGTGAGAAGTGGAACGTGATGAGCACCTGTTAAAGGAACTAGAGTGAAGTCACGAAGGTGTTTGACATCTCTTGCCGTGGAATCGGCGTGTATTCTTCGAGTACAGATAAAGTCGATCCGTGATGCATGAGTGCCAAAGATGTAGGTGGCCATATCACTGGAGTTCCAGGTGTTAAGGGCAGTGAGATCAAACTGCAAAAGCAGTTGGTGCCATTGGTCTGTATCTGGGTGTCTTGGGCCGTGGCATCGTGTGTTTCCATTCCGAAACGTGGGAATGCCAATGGCATCTGAATGCTGAATTGCCGAGCAGTTGAAATCACCTCCCATGATCAACACGTTCTTTCTTGAGAAGGTTTGCAGCAGTGTAAAAAGTTGATGCCAAACCTGATTTCGCAATTCCATATGAGAAGCAATACATGTGTATTGATAGACATTGATGAGATCAATGCATCTGTTTTTCCCATGAATGCGAAGTTGCACCAATCTGCCTGGGATGTGTTCATGCCATGATAACTCACTGGGATTACAGATTCGTTTTGATATCATGCAGAGAAGACCAGCCTGCTTCGTTTGGGTTCCAGAGTGCACCAGAAGGTACTTGTTGGATTCCCATTCCCGTGTGAACGGCCAATGCGTCTCCTGGAAGTACAAGATATCGATGTCCTGCTTTTCAAGCCACATCATCATGTAGTCCCAAGATTGTGAGGGTAAGCCATTGCAGTTCCAGGAAAAACAGGTCAATCTGTGTCTCTGCGTGGATTTGGGCGGAGCGATGTTCTTGGTGACCGGAGGAACAAGTTGTGGATGCACTTCAACACCAAGTTGAGAGGCAGTGCAAAGTTGACCCTTGTACCATGTCACCCCATGTGTGGCAGCTCGATTAAGAGCCCTCCTGTAACTTCGTTTACAAACTGTACGTTTTCTATCAGTCTGGAGTGATTCGCAAATCTTTCTGGGCCCCTGTCCATGTCTTTTCGCAGAAACAGAATAAGGTCGAAAGGATTGAGTCAGTTCTGCTTTCGTGACACCCATGGATGTGTCACAACCCTCACCCCAAGCCAGGTGGATACACACAAGAATCCAAATGAAAAACAAAAGGTTGCGAAAAACAGCAAATGAACCTGGCCCTCGGAATTGGGACCGAGTCGCAGTCTTGTGCTTTGTACACTGGATTGATTCGTAAATGTGTACAGCAAATACAAAGGGAATGTCAAAGATGTAGTGAACCAAGCTGTTGCCACGGCCACCCAAGGGCACTTTGTCCAGCAGGGGATGAAGCCACGCAATGATCAATGGAGCAAAAAACAATGCCGCACTGAAAATGGCAGAAGCAATTGCAAGCACTGTGACAAACCACATGCACTGAATCACAAAAGGGAGCTACCCCCGAATCAAGCCAGAGATCCAAGTCCTGTTGCCAGCAAGGTCAATGACAAAGAAATAGTGTAGCGCCGCCGCCACAGCAGCAACGCAGCAGCTCAGCGCCAGCAGCCGGCTGCAACAGCAGCACGCTCAGAGCGCAAACGTCGATTGGCAGCAATGGCGAGTGGAACAACGTCGAGTGGACTGCCTATGAGGTGTCACCGACCCTTGAGGGCAGTACTCGCGACTGCAAAGGGGCTTGTGTGCGTGTGCGTGTGCGTGTGCGTGTGGGTGTGTGTGTAGGTTACATGCGTGCGATGGGTGGTGGATGTGTGTGTGTGTTGTGCGCGTGGTGCGAGGTGCTGTGTATGTTGGTGTTCTGTGCGCGTGTGGTGTGTGTGTATGCGTATGTGTGGGTGTGTGTGCATGTGTTGCGCTAGCAAACGGAGGGCACCTCGAAGCGAAGTGCTGGCAAGATCGGCCGAGGCGACAAGGAGGCGCAAGAATGAAAAACTCGAACTGATAGAAATATGCTTGGGTGTGCTGCACGTCTGAACGAAGTGAACAAGTGGTCAGGATATGAAGGGTATTAAGGGTCCATCACTGAATGTGGAAGATGTGCAGAAGGCAAGAATAGTGCAGGTAGAAAAACATATGGAAAAACATGTGTGGCAAGCAAGCACGAGGTGCTTGCAAACATTATGCGTGCAAAATGCTGAGCAAACGGCTGCGGACGCGCGAGAATGAAAGCAGCAAACAAATAGCCGCAAGCAAAGAAAGAGTTGAGGAGAAGCGGAGCAGAAGAGAGAAAGATTGCAAGGCAGACAAGCTGAGTGTCGCAGGTGCACAGGGAGCTACACGACGAAGAAAAGAAAGAGGTAAAGGACGAAACAAGAAAGGGAGAGAGACTATGGAAGGAAAACAGTTTGGTCTGCCGAGAAAAAAGGGAACAAGTGGGAAACACAGGTGTCAGCAAACAGTGACCGTCAACTGCCGTACAGAAGATAGCAGTCTGAGAGAAGTGAACGGACTGACTCAGCGAGCTACAAGGGACAATGGTCATGGTAACAAACGTGGGCTCACCTTGGCAGCAAAAAAGACAGCTAAACCGTTTGAAAGCTTGGCCCTGCACGTTGGCGAGACAAATTTGCAACGGAGCAGGTCTCCCGGAGCAGCCTGCTGCAAGACGCTCTCTTTTTTACCCGCGCGAACGACGGGGGGCAACAGGTCCGGGCCGTAGGTTGGCAAGGCTGCGAGGACTCACAGCATGCGCCGCGGGCAGGCGGGCGTTGATCTGGCCAAGAGCCCGAAGGATACGACGCAAGCGGCGCGACAAAGATGAAGACAATGGAGGCAAAGCTTGAAGAACACCACGAAAAGAATGAGCAACCCGACCCAATGTCATGCGTAGAGAAGCGCGGCGGAGGCGGCGACCCGGATGCACCAAGGGTGTGGATGTGGGTGACAGTGACAGGGACAACAGCGTGGCTCGAGCCAAAGCTTGCTGCTCGGAGGACAACACGGCAAGGCGCTCACGGGCAGCAGGACCATAGTAACACCAAACCATGCGAGAAACCTGGCTAGATGACAAGGATGGTAAGATGTCAGGCCGAAGCCGGGTTGCTTGGAAGAAAATTTGCTGCCAGGCGTTGTACGAGAATGGAGGCAAGACGGACAAAAGAGCAGTGCACGCGGCTTGTTGGGCAGGGCGGCCAGGAGGCGCAGCGAGCTGCAGATGACGAAGGAGTGGCTGCCACAAGGGAGCGAAATCCGTTACATCGATGGCACGAGCACGCCAATCCAAACCGTACACAGTTGCCACAGCGGCGGTGTACGACATGTAAGCTCCTGGAGGAACAGGGAGATCGAACGTCTCTCGGGCAAGGTGGGTAAGCTGTTGCCAAGAGTTCCACGTCAGTGGAGTCGTCAGAGAAGCAAAGAGAGAGCGCCAAGAGTGAGGCTGAGGAAGGTGCGACTCAGCAGACCAAACAGCAGCAAGAGCGACAGACCGCTGGTCAGGGGTGAGTGTGTCAACCCGATGGACAGCCGTAGATCCGTGGAAGCCCCACATTATACGAGCAAGGTCGCTGGCGGACAAGCATGGTAAGGAATTGGGTTGACGTCGAATGGCCTGGAAGAATAAGCCTTGCCATGCATTGTACGAAAACGGCGGAAGCAAGGCCAAGACGGATAGAATGACTGCACGCTGTTGGGCGGTGCCAGGCGGATCAGCTAAGGCGAAGTGGTGCAGAAGAGTGTGCCAAAAGGGAGCAAAATTAGGATTAGCAATGGTATGCGCTTGCCAGTCGGGACCATGGACGCGCGTTGCTGCAGCAGCGTAGGCGGCAAATGTTCCACTCTGGAGGCGAAACGCAAAAGTCTCTCTGGCAATGTGAACAAATTGCTGCCAAGAGTTCCACGTCAATGGCATGGGAAGCACTTGGAGAACGTCCTGGCAAGCGAGATAGAACATGAGAAGTGAAATGTGTAGCTCGGAACACAGGCAAGATTATTAGGCGCAGCCCTAGCAGCAAGAGAAGCGATAGACGCAAAGGAAAATGAACATCAGGGGGAACGGAAACAGTGGCTGGCAAAGGAACTGTGCATTAAGAACGGCAACGGCAAAAGAGCAAGAAACTACGGCAGCGAAAATGGAAAGACTGATGCAACCAAGCCCGCAGTCCTGGACACGCATCGCGGGAAGGGGCAGCGAGCGGACGGGAAGCGAAATGATGATAAAGACGGCTGCGGCAGGACAACCTTCTGAAGCATGGACATGTCAGCATAAAAGACTTCGAAGGAGAAGAGAGCTGGAAGGGAGAAAAAACGAAGCGTCAAGACAGAAACAAAAGCACCATGAAATGCTCCGCTGAGAGAGTTTTACTCTTTGAATGGTATTTTGCTCTACAGGAACGTAACAGCGCCACCTTTGGCGAGCTTGCACGTTGTGCATTTCGAAGGCCACATCAGGAGCCTGACAAACAACGCACCCGCAACGTAACAAGTTTGAAAGTGGGGCATATCATTCACCAACGCCCAACCCGCAGCAACAGGAGCATCACCATCAGCAGCAGCAGCATCATCAGCATCATCATTAGCATCTTCATCATCATCAACATCATCGGCAGCAGCATCACGACCATCTGCATCTGCAGCATCAGCATCAGCATCAGAATCAGCAGCACCAGCATCGAGAGAGGAAGTACAATCATGACGGCAGCGCTACCATCAGCAAGAGCAGCAACAGCATCACAAGCAGCAGGAGCTGCAGCACCAAGATCATCAGCATCAAGAGCAAAAGCAGCACCAGCATCAGCATCAGCATCAGCAGCAGCCACAGCACAATCTGCATGACCTTCAGCACATCGTGTTGCGTACGGCGGTTTTCCGCTGTCAGCGTCCGCAGCAGTTGCGCAGGCAACTCGCTGCTACATCAGTGAAATCAGTGAAGTACCACGCGATGTCGACACTCTTCCTGCAGTGTGCCAGGGAGCTCCACGGGAAGTCAACTTGTGGAAGGTAACAATACATGGATGATCCTAGACTTATGGGGGAATGACAGGTATAAGAACCTAGCACATGGATGGGTGGTTAGTTTTTCGGGCAAAAAACGTAGCACGACAAAAGCGCCGCGGAAGTGTTTGCTGGCTAAAGCGCGCAGCAGCACAAAGAACATCTTGCAAGGTGCTTGCGCGTGGACGAGAGCAATAGAGGGAGCATACTTACAATCATACGCAGTATTTCGAGTAGAACACCCTGTGTCTAATCCCTGCCTAGTTGGACCGACGCGTGCTGCGGTACAGCGTCAACGGTGGCGGCGTCGGCGTCGACCTTAAAGTCCAGAACAGGAGCCAAAAAGGATGAAAGGAAGCAGGCCAGCCTGACACAGAAGTATGTACCGTTACGCGATGAAGTGTGAGAATCGAAGTAGACACCGAAACAGCTGGGTACTAAGGCGCAGGCTTGGGCTGCAAAGAAATGGCAGGCCTGAATGTTGGAGCACAATGCGAAGCAGCAGGCGCACACGGGAACGAAGTGGTGGCAGCTCGCGAAAGAAAAACGATCACCGCCAAGAGACGAGAAAGTGAACCCAGCCGGACAAGGCACGGACACGTGCAAAAGCAAAACAAAAAAACAGAAAAAAAAGGAACTGAGCCGAATGCTTAGCCAGACGCGTCGGGCGAAGGTGGACGGGCGAAGATGGCCTCAGCATGGACACAAAAGATACCCTGGTGCGAAGAGCAGCATCTGTGTCCAAACAAAAACAATGGCACCTGATGCGTCGAGACAAGAGCAGGAACCCACATTGGGCAAACGCACCAGCGCGGACACAGCATGCAAGACAGAGTAAGATGCAAACTCCGAGGCGGCAAGCGATGTCGCATGGTGCCTGGAACAGGTACGAAGAAACACAAGAAAGAAAACCAGCAGGTGGTAAGGCCTAAGGCGCGGACAAAAGAGGACGGCCAGATGTCTCCCCCGACCTGGACGGACCGGAACGATTGAGAAAGACAACACGCCGAGAACCGAAAGACAAAATGCTAAGGCGAGCAACACCCGCGGCGACAGCCATGGAGGACACGACCTCGGACGCGTCAGTCGAATAGGAGAAAAGAAACAGACTGCACAAAGAAGAAGCTAAGACATCGGGTAGCATGCAGACAGCACCGGTGACGAGCAACCCCTGCAGCGGACGCGTCAGAGCGCCGGACGCGTCGTGCCTCGGTATAGCAGTGGGACAAAAAAGGGCAAGATAGCACAGAAAAGAAGGAAGAGATCGGGTTGCACGCGAAAAAGTGCGAGACAAGTAAGAAGTAGAAAGTAAAGATGCCAAGACAAGCAACACCGGCGAAGAACGTGTCTGAGGGCAGGACGTGTCACGCCTCGGTAAGGGGAAAACAAAGAGAAAGACCGCGCAGAAAGGACGACAAGAGAGCGAAGGTCAACAGGTAACCAACCGAGGACGAGGAACAGCTGCGGGGACCGAGGTGGTGAGCGAGAACGTTCACGCCTCGGTACAACACAGAAGACCGGACCGACCGGAGACGCAAAGAGCGACGGGGTACAAACGGGCGGACGTAGCCGAGAAACGATGGGCACTCGGACGGACTGTCGAGACAGTCGACCCGCTGCAAGCCAGTCGGGGCGGGTGGCTCGTCAACGTGCTCGAAAAGTTCGAGCCCGAGGCGGCGTGCCGTCTGCACGGGTAAACACACGAGTTTCTCAGCCGGGAAAAACACCGCGGACCCTTCGCGTTCGCCTGCGCGCACGGTGACGAACTCCATGGCTTCGAGAACAGAAATCAAGACAGGATGCTGCGTGCCCGAAGCTGCGGAAAGCATACGCATAGGAGCAGACCGGCTGTTGGACACGGACACGAGACAAAGACTACTGTGGAAGGTCTCTGAATCCGATTCTTTTTACAACTCAAGGGTGGGTGGGTGGGAAACAAGTCTCACTGCCCAGAGGTTTGAAAAGGGGTAGTGCGACTTTAGGCCATGCCATGGACCTTTTGATTC
>Ga0126342_10015661_pt1:0-7500 | contig 13274 bp, 12 predicted proteins | sample Cyp1metagenome_FD_92528 | JGI IMG/M metagenome (GOLD analysis project Ga0126342, IMG submission 92528) | Coral microbial communities from Lord Howe Island, Old Settlement Bay, Australia - Cyphastrea 1 metagenome | ecosystem: Host-associated > Invertebrates > Cnidaria > Coral ...
ATCAGCGTCTGCTTCCGCAAGCCCTTCCGCGCGCTTCCGCGGACGTGGGTTTCACTTCCGCGGGCCCAACTTAGTTTAATCCCCAATTAACTTTCTTGCTTGGGGGTTTTTGACGCTGCTCAGTAGAAACAGCAAGAAGAACACCAAGAAACCGCTTGGAGATGGTTGTTGAGGTGGTTTCCCTACAACGAAAAATAATATATATAATCCTGAAAACTAAGACCAGATAGGTTCATACCCGAATACCCCTTTTTGGCCATCAAGAAGGATTTTTGATGATTTTTGGTCACTCATCTGGGCCGACATTAGATCCATTGAGATCTGAGCAAGAAAGATAGGGCTTCAGGCATCAATGAACGGATTCCGCTGAGGCTATAGGTCAAAATCCAGGAACCACAAAGGAACATAAGGAACGATTCGGCCACCAGCCCCACGGTGACCCCAAGCAGCATTTGGACCTCCAAAAAGGCCAGCACTCGTGGCAGCTCCGGGGGAGCCGGAGCACCTCGGTAGATTGGGTCAACTTGGATGGGAGGTCATGAAAAATGATGAAAAAATGCGGGATGTCCAAGAGATGTTTGTAAAAAAATGCCTAACTTGGATGGTCGATATCTTCGATTTTGAATGGCTTTGTGTTTCCAATTCCACTATCATGTAAGGCAAATTCTAAGTAGCTCCTGAAAAAGCTCCCCATTTGATCATATGTGGGTACAACAATCATAAACAAAAACCATTTGATAGCACCTATTTATGGTGATGACTGGGGAATGGTTCATTCTTGTTTTAACGTCAAGAGGGACTATGGAGACCCCCGAATTGCTCCGAACCGCTCCCTCCCACCAGTCACCACCTCGCAGCAAGGCCAAGGGTGTTGGTGTCCTCCACGCAGCTGGCGCAGCTGCACCCAGCTCCTGAAGACACCCACCGCAGGGCTATGGGGCCTGGAAACTCACGTAGCTATGGAAAATCACACCTTTTTTTAGTATGTAAATCGACTATAAATCATCCATTGTCCATAGCTATGTTTACGAGGCTCAGCAACTCAGCAAATGTGAAAATCACCGGACAAACATGGTGATTTTTTGTTGGTTGATTTAGAGGTCAATATGGGGATTTCACCAGCAAGAACAGGCTTGCTAACCAATGAATCATGGATATATGCCAGTTTGTCAAAAACTGGGAGAAAACCAGACCAAGAATTGCCAATTTGTTGATTTTGGAAAATGATGGTCATGAAATTATGGGATACATTGGGATACCATAGCCTATCTTCAGATCCCTAGCCTGTTGGGCTGAATTTCCTTGGATTCATGAAGGGGAAATCAGGAAAAACCCTGGAGGCTTTTGTAACAGTTTTTTACCAGCGAATTCTTTGGGGATTTCTGTTGTTCCTTTCAATCAAATCTGGGATGAGTAAGTTAGTTGCTGAAAAATTCAGCGCTTTTTTTCGATCACAAATCTGTGTCAGTCTAAGGTCGATAGAACATGTTCGGGATTGTCAATTTTTTTTACCTTTTTTTGAGTTGATTATTTTGTTTACTACGTCAAAAACTTTCTCGTAATGGGCGTCAAGTACCCAGCTGTACCTAGAACAAGCGCAGGAATGAAGGACCTATTCACCAGGCTGCTCAATTCACAGAGGATTTGCACATGGAGCATCTGGATGGCTGCAGAGATTGTCCATGGCAAGGTTCGTTTAGAGGTGTAGTAACAGTGTAATATTCGCCAGCCTGGAATGTCAGAAAAAATCGCCACCCAAAGTGGCGAAATTCTACTGTAACTTTGGGGTGGTTGTTTCAGTTGTTTCAACCATCCTAAATCTCCATTTCTATTGAGCCTCTGAAACATGGCTGGAAAATCAAGAAAATTGGTGGATTCCCAGCCACGTTTGATGACACCAGAGGCGTTGTATACCACGCCTCCAGGACTTGATCCAACAAAAAAGGGGGCGGGAGGCCTTCTGAATTCGTCGGGTCTAAGCAAGTTACAAACCAATCTCTATCCCTCTAGGTTTATAGTTTGGGGATGTTTGGGGTATTTCAAAAAAAACACCTACCATTTTCTTCACCTTGGCCATGAAACTTGCTAAAAGCAGTTTGTCAACATGTTTAAAACTTAGTGTCCCAATCATTGATAACTGCCAACTCAATATAGTCCTTCAAATTTCAACATGTTGGGGGTCAATTTATTGGGTGCCCAATTTGACCTCAGATGGGGCGGCCTGGACCCCGAGCGGCCTGCCCCAGCAGTGCGGCAATGAACTGGGCCAGGGATTGCTTCTTCACCTTCTGAAAAAACCACATGATGGGCTGGGCGACAACTAGATCCACTTAATGATCCACTTAGAAATTTCTGCCAACCAAAGGTAGCCAATTCAAATGAAGTTGCCAAGTTGATCAAGTTGTCAAACCTTTGAAAATTCTTGAACATTGTTGGACCTTCAAACCTCCACATGGTTTTCTGGGGCCAATTTCGGAAAACACGGGGGCCCGGGGGCCGAGATTTTTCAGATCTTTGTTTGTCCCACAAATATCATTTCTGGGGAGTTGAATGTTGAATGGCCCAGTGGCCCATATTTCTGCCCTAGTGATGATACTATGCTGGACATACGTAGATACTCGTATATAAAATCCTGTGAATGGTCAATTGATGTGTTTGTGTCTAAAAAAAAGTCACTTCCCCAACTCATCGTGAAGACTCATCATCGATATCGTTGCCGAACATATCAATTTCAAAAACTGCCGATCGATGTCTGGATTCTTTGACCCACCAAAAGAAACCATCAATCAAGGCCTGTGCTAGAGATGTCACTCCCAGCACCCAGCACTTGGGTCATCCTCCCACGAAAAACCTTGGTTTTTCTCATCCTATGCGGTAGATCAAAATGACTCCTTCGGGGTACATCAATCCGGGCAGACCTCAAGTGATTGGTCGTTTTTCACCTGTTGAAAATCAAACCTTGAAGACCCATGAATCAATCACGAAAACCTCTCACATGAGCAGTCTTCAAAAGCCTCTGTCAATCAAAATACAAAAAACTGGTCGCTTGAGAACAGAATTCCCCAATATCTTGGATGATAATCCAGGATGTCCCCAATCTCTTGGTTAGTATAAGCCCAACCATCAACCACCCCCGCCTTGCCCTGTGCACTCCTTCGCAAGGCCTTGCTACACAACCCCAAGGCCCTGGCCATGTCCTGACGTCAGAAACCCCATGGCTTTTGCCCTGGTTTTCACAGAAAAATCGCCGGGAGTGCCTTGGATATTCTGTTCACCCCCAAAAAGATGCGGTATAAAAACGGTGTTGATCCATAGCCAATCGTGTTTGGTGGCGACAAAAAGCTTCGAAAAATGCCAACAAAGTTTCACCACACTAGATCCGTTTTTTTTTGTGGGCTCAAATTCTCGTGAAGACAAGTGATGGAACTGGGGCGTGACCAACTACACCATCGTTTCATGTTCGCACTCATCCACCTGCTGGTTGGGATTCAACCGTTGATATTGATGTGGAACTGCCAAGGTACTTGAATTACTTGAAACCACCAAACAATTCATGGATGATCTATCAATTCTACCCTTGTTTCGGTTGATGAAGCCCCTCATTTCTTTACTGCTTCATCCATCTTTTATTGTTTAGACCCTACACGGTTTGCTTGGTTTACACCCCATCCTTTCTGTAAAAATAACATGTTTAAATCCAAAATTTTGCTTGGCGTTCGACATGTTGAAACATGTTGAAACCCTGATTTTCGCTGCTGAACCCCATGGTTTTCCTATGGTGAAACGCCCAGGCGCCTCACTGACAGGCAGAGCCGCTCGGCCTCGAAGGTCGTCCTCCAAGTCTTGGAGGAAGGAGTCCTGCCGCGTGCTGCGTGAAAAATTTGGGATCTTGTCATAATTTTATGGGATTATACCAGTTTATACCATTATTATTTGGGATCTTATCATAAAAATTTGGGATGTTATATCATGTTATGGGATTTTGATGGGTTTACAGGATGGGATCTTTTAATCTTATCAATTTTTTTAGATCCCAAAAATTGATAGTATACCATTTTATGGGGTTTGATGGGATTTAATGGGTGTTTACTGGGATTTAATGATGTGATATTATGATGGGATTTAATGCGGGTTTAATGGGATTTCATGATGAGATACTATGATGGGGATTCACTGGGATTTAATGAATCTAGATGAAGACCCAATGAAATCTTAATGGGGATATAGTGGGACAATTAAGAGAATATAATCATGTTGGTTGATGTTACTGTTTTTTTATCCTTGGTAGTAGCATTAGTGTTGTTATTAGTTTTATCATTCAACCCACAAAATGGTGTATATATATATTATACATATAATTACATATATATATATTATCCATATCCATATATATATATCCATATATATATATATATATTGGGGATCATGATATCTTTATTGTCAAGCCCATAACTACCTATTGGGGATTATGATATATGGTTGTCTTCACCCGTAAAATGGTGAATACTGGTCATGATATGTTGCTTTCTTCATCCCTACCCCCAATCGGTTTATCATTCTCATGGGATATTCATGCGAAGAAATGTGGAATGTAAATGGGATAGTACTGCTGGAATAGGAGTAGATTACCACCCCCTGATATTGGTTGATGATTGCCACCATGAATCATGGGGCTTCCACCATCTATAGAATCTATATAGTTGTTAGAGTTCAACCATGACAAACCAGCGAAAAACCTTGGGGATGTACTTGACAGAACCATTTCATGGTGCTTTGAAGATCGATGGGAATATAATACATATATACATATATGCATATATATATGTGTGTAATACATATGATATATTGCATCTACTTTCACCATCAGTTCATAGTTCATGGGTATTTCACCTTACAAGTGGCCTCCGGTCACGGTTTTGTGGGAATCCCCACGAGTCACGAACCCCACAGCTTTCCGGGACGAGCACAGCGCCTCCAAGGCACCTGCATGGCTCCTGGCCAGGGCTCAAGCCACGGCCTTCCTTGAGAGACTACATGCGCCAGAGCATCCAAAAACCATCAACCAGGACCTTCCAACCTTCGACGTAAGCCCCATGTGATGTTGCAAACCATTTCCCGCACCTCAATAGCTCAGCCAAACACCTTGGAGCTCTGCACCAAAAATGGAGAGATTTCCGTGTTACCATCTGGTTATTTAACATCGCCATGGAAAATCACCATTTTTAATAGGTAATCCATCTATAAATGGGTCATTTTCCATGGCTATGTTAAATAACCAGAGGGTACGTTCACCATAACTCTCCATCTTTCCAGCCTTTCCGCACATGTTATGATCATGTTTTCCACATGAAAAATCCGAATGAACATCCGAATATTCCATGGTATGTTTGCACAGAAAAAAAATCCCCCATAAACAAAAACAAAAAACGGCAATTGAAAAATCCTCCGGTTATAGATGAATTTCCCATTGAAACCTCCATTTATCATGGATTTCCTGATTACCAAAGGGCCATATTCCATTCATATCCAATGATTCCATTTATGAATCGGGATTTTTGACATTCACCGATATTTTCCAAAAAAATTGAGTTCCAAGTTGAGTTCCACCTAGTTTGGTTCCAGAAAAAACAGTTTCTGTGATGTTTCCACGAAGATCCTAACATCATCACCTGGGAGCCCCGACATCAAGGCAGCTTCCGCCACTGCAGCCTCCGTGGTGTTCGCGGCACGCCGCAGCAGCAGCAGCCTCTGGAAATTTCACAAGTTTGCGAACACATCACTATGTAAAATGAGAGGGTAAGGGTTATGTAAGGGAATATCCCGACAAAAAAATGGCCTTCTATGGGACAGTACCTACAGTAGCTCCATTTTGACAAATTCTGAAATGTCCATTGATTTATGAGATGGATTTTTTGGTGGCTAAAGCTAAAATATGGATCTTTGACCAGTAGTATGGAATGGGTATTCTGTGGGATATGGTTGATGTTGATGGATGTTTGCCCATTATCACCCGTCATATGGGGTATTTGGGTTCTTCCAAATTGGGTAAATCACACCATTTATGGCAGTGACTTGATGGGGAACAAAAAAAAACATAAACCATCCGGGGTGCACCATTTTTGGACCCCAGATTTCATAGGGATATGTACTCCAATGTTGGATATCATGGGAAGTATGGTGACTATACTACTATATGCCTACTATATAAAAGGATAGATCTCTCCAATGCCGCATCCAAAAACCATGGGTAATCCCCTAATTCAGCTTGCGCTCTGAGCCGCTCCTAAGCACCCTTCGAACAAGCTCCCAAAATGCTGGGTTTAGGCTGTGAAAATTCGGGGGTCATACCGAGTCATACCCATCATTTTGTTCCATCTCGGGAATATGATGATCAACCAGTAGACTTGGGATATAAATGCAGCTTCCCCCCAGTCACCAACAAGACGATCCACTGTTGGAGAACCCATCGGGTCTCTTATTTCTTGATAAACCATTCGTGAAGACCTTTGGGGTGCGATTGTCCAAGGAAAGCAACATGCTTTGCTCGTGAAATCCCAATGGGTTGTGAGAAATTCCAGATGTTGTCTCTTGAATCCATGTTTTTGTTGGCTACATCTAAAATGTTGGGTGTTAAATCCCCAACGGTTGTGCTTGAGTGGTTACAAACATCTCATTATATCCCCAGTAAAATTCATTAAATCCCTAGTGTTGACTGTTAAATCCCATTTTTACATACACAGCTATGGAAAATGGGAGGAAAATGGCACATTCATAGATGAGTTATGATCTTTATTTACCTACTAAAAGTAGTGATTTTCTCATATCTACGTGAAAAAAACCTGTTTTTTTTTTGCTCCAACTCCCCCCCATTTTTCCACCAAGCAGCAACTGGCCCCTGTCCACTGGCACCCCGCTCACCACCACGCGTTGCAGCACCCGAAGTCGTGCCAACAACGGCCCCCGCTCGGCCGCACTCTTTCGACGACCTCAGTGGTATGGGGGTTCCCCCCAAAATGGATAGTTTATAACCCATAGGATCCATGGTGCTGCTATATATGGTAACATTTACATACATATATACCCCCTTTATGTTAGCATATATACCATACATGGATCCTATGGGCAATGGAAAATCCCATTCAAATGGATGATTTGGGGGTACTCCCATTTCAGGAAACCTCCATTAATATCATGTTATTCAGCAAATGATGAGAAATCCGAAACTGGAACTATCATGCTAATGCATTGGGATGATTCTCCCAAGCCCGGTTGCTCTGTTTTTCTTTCATCCCTATCTGTTGATCTAGATATGGTCATATCCATACCGTAGTATGTCTCAACTCTTTCATAGTAAGGCAGTTCAACAAGAAATGATGTGCAGAAATACCCATGACGAACGATAAGTTTTGGAGTGAGGTCGTCCTCGCAGTAGCAAAAAATTGAAATGGGACCTCTTTCAGCCAGGGAGTACAATTCACACAAAAGCAGCCTAGCTTTCGT
>Ga0126342_10015661_pt1:10000-13274 | contig 13274 bp, 12 predicted proteins | sample Cyp1metagenome_FD_92528 | JGI IMG/M metagenome (GOLD analysis project Ga0126342, IMG submission 92528) | Coral microbial communities from Lord Howe Island, Old Settlement Bay, Australia - Cyphastrea 1 metagenome | ecosystem: Host-associated > Invertebrates > Cnidaria > Coral ...
ACCTCTATGACTCGGAAACCTCCGACCCCAGAGAAGGCCGGAACGGCTAGGTGGGTCCCCATCTGGGAGGCGGTTCCAATCCATCTTTTGACCAGTTAGATTCTCAGCCTTTTCCGGCACTCCCAAAAATGTTTCCCTTACAAACTTCTGCAATCTTTGGGGGTGTCAAATTTCTCCACTGCACCTCGGTCTCGGAGAAAAGCCTTGCTGGGCATGCTTCAGGCACCATATGGGGAATGGCTGAAGCCTGAGGAAAGACAAATTAGACAATTAGGTCATCTTTGGCATTTGACCATGCTTTTCTAGGGGGAGTAATTTTAAGATACCATCTGCGAACTTGACATAGCTATAGAAAATGGTCCGTTGTCTATTTACCCAACAAATTTTGCAAATTTGTCCACAGTCGTGCCAATTAGCAGAGGATACATCCAGTCATATTTCAATGGAATTCAGTCAGGCTGACCATTAGCAATTCCTGGGACGACCCAAAGGCCAAGTAACAGAGCCAGATCCTGACCACCATCCTTGGCGGGTGACAGCTTGATCGACTATCTCCATGATTGGGTTCAGTTGTCTGTTGCCACTGATTGTAGCATGGTGTATCATATACACATGGCCCCAGAAAGGCTAAACTATCATATCTAAGCTGCAAAATTGGCAAAAGGGGACCAAATATGGCGCTAGATCAAAGGTAACATTGCCATTCACAATCGCCAAACATTGCCAAGAATCAGTCGGTTCATTAGTCTTAAATTGTGATACATCCCCATGGTTGATGGTTTGAGGTATATATGTCATGCCAATTTTGTTGCTTCAATTCCCACATGATTTCTGCTGAAATGTCCATATTCTTCTTTCTTTGAATTCCAATCTAGTGTGAAGTCCCCAACTTTGCCCCAAATCTCCAAAATCGCAACCCAAAAAGAAAACGCCAAAGTTATGGAAAAGAAACCGTGAAGGTTCCATGGATGGGTTTCCCATAGATTTTTCCCACTTTCCCCATGGCCTCAGGCAGCAGCAAGGCGCAAAGCCGCTCCAGCTCGGACACCGAGCCCTTCCGCTTGCGCCCGGGTGCGGCGCCTAAGTTTGGATCCAAGGAATCTCGAAAAAGGCGCCCGGGTGAATCTAGGAATCTAGTCCCAGTTCTGAGATGTGAAGATTCTGTGGGGTTTTGGAATTTGGAACGTCTGAAAAGAAATCTAAAAAAAACAACAGAAAACTGGTCACAAAATGATCAGACATGTCATTAGCATTCTTAGTACTGTATTCTCCCAGATCATGTGGTTTTTTCGCAATGTCATAAACGCAAAATCAGGAAAATCACCATAAAAAATGTTTTCGTGGTATCAACTTACCATTTCCCAGTAAAATTATAGATGGTATCAACTTACCATTCCCAGTCATGGCTGGTCAAAATGACATTGTTTTCCCCACATTCCCCACCTGCCAGTGCTGTGAGCATCGCCACGCGCCGCGACGAAGAGCCCATGGAGCCTATGCTGCTCCCAGACCCCGAGAAGTCGCGTTCGACCTTACAGCGAAAATGCGGAAAATTCACCCACAAAAAATGGGATGATGTTAAATAATAGTAATGATAATAGTACCCTCTGGTAAACTAACATAACTATGGAAAATCACCATTTTTAATGGGAAAATCCACCGTAAATGGCCATTTTCAATAGCTATGTTAAATTACCAGAGGATAATGATCATTATTCAATCTTTCATCATTATCAATTATCATTATTGTCCTCGTCATTGCTGCTACTATTACTATTGTCAAATATCAGGTTGGTCCGGCAACTGGATCGGTTGGGCAAAGTTGATCCCCGCTTCCAATCTGGACCTGTACCCTTCGGTAATCAAACAGTGGGCAATAGGCCGTGGGCAATCCCCGAACTAAATGTAGGTTTAGTTCGCTGGGAAAATTCACTGAACTCAATGAGGGATTGTCCAGCTAGCCACGTTTGATTGGAGGGTAAACCATCGCATTATCAGAGCGTTGATTTTAGATCCCATTTAAATCCCACTATTTGTATGTATGTATATATATATATATGTGTGTGTATTACACATATATATATATACACACACATACTGTAATATCCCATTAAAAAGGGGTAAACCTTGCCCTTGGTTTCGGCTCACATCTGCTGCAACCCTTGTCATGCTCCTGGAATCCGTGGGCCTGCTGGATGGCAGCGGTTACTACCTGGCGCTTGCGCGGCAGGGAGATCCCTTGGAACCCCCCCGGGGTACATTGACAGCAGTCCCTACAATGTGGGGCCCCCCAGTTATAAACTGGTTGATAAACCCCAGTAACTATAGTTATTTGCGTACCATAAACCATAGTTATTGGAGTTATTTGCACCAACTTAGCTATCGAACGGGGGCCCCACTTTGTAGTCCCATGTTCATCCCAAAAATATCCAAAAGTCTTCTCCACGGTCCCACGATTCCAAGATTCCAACCACATCAGTATCCACCTTAAGCCTTGTTTTTGAAAAAACCCAAGCTAAGCCGACAAAAAAAACGCTTTGCAAAGTAGGCACTACCTTTTCCAGGCGGTTTCGGTTCCCACCTCCTGTGCTTCCACCTTTTCCAAGGCATCCCGCTGTGCCCGAAGGCAATGCATCGCAGCCTCCAGGGATTTTCGCGTTGCGCTTTTCGCGCGCGGACTTCTTCGCATCAAGAAACAGGGTCCTGAAACAACTTACTGATGGTTAATGATGGTTAATGATAGTTAATGATGGTTAATGATGGTTAAAACACCCCCTAATGGTGGTTAATGATGGTTACCATCTGGTTATGACTAACATAGCTGGCTGGAAAATCCCTCATAAATGGAGGTCTCTAGCTGGGAAAATCATCTATTTCTATGGGCCATCTATACCATGGCTATGTCAAATAACCAGAGGGTAGTTTACATACAGGATGGTGCCCCCAGTTATAAGTTGATAAACCCCATTAGCTATAGTTATCTAGTTCGTTATATCTACATAAACAATTTACTTTGCCTTGGATCCTTGTAGGATGAGCAAAATGAAAAACTCCACGCGGATCGTAGGTAATGTTGGTCGATCCATGTCTCGTTCTTTTCATGTTGAGCAGTTGAGCCATTCCCAAATGAGCCATTAAAAATACCCCGTTTTCCCATCTCATTATACTAGTTGGTTGATAGGTTTCCCTACTATGGGTTATCATAATCCCCAGTAAACCAGGTAGTATAATCCCCTATAGCAATCAATTAACCAGGGTATTTTTAATGGCTCAA
>Ga0126342_10015662_pt1 | contig 13273 bp, 12 predicted proteins | sample Cyp1metagenome_FD_92528 | JGI IMG/M metagenome (GOLD analysis project Ga0126342, IMG submission 92528) | Coral microbial communities from Lord Howe Island, Old Settlement Bay, Australia - Cyphastrea 1 metagenome | ecosystem: Host-associated > Invertebrates > Cnidaria > Coral ...
CAGGATGGTGCCCCCCAGTTATAAGTTGGTTTATAAACCCCATTAACTATAGTTATATCTACCATAAACCATAGTTATGGGAGTTATAAGCCAACTTAGCTAACTATGGGGCACCACCTTGTATGACTGGGAATGGTTTTTACATACCGCCTATATACCTATGGTGATGACTGGGGGATGGTGCAACTGGCATTGTTTTACCCACTTTAATAGATATAGACATTGTAAAATCTAGAGTTACACAATTCTACAGTTCGAAAATCTAGAGAGAAGACTGTGGAAAACTTATAGAAGACTAAGATACTAAGACGAAACTATCCCTATTCCGGATTCTTCCAGGCTATATTTCCCACCTGCTGCGCGTCCAAGAAACGGAACTGCTCCCGCAACTTCTTGACCTGGCGGCCGTGGGCCATGGAATGGGATCCCATGGTCATTGAACCATAGATATCCATAGATGATTTATGAACGGTTGATTAATTTGATTGTGACCCATCTATGGATATCTATAATTTATGATTATCATTATCATCAATTAATTATGAACGGTCTATGGATATCCATAGATATCCAATTGCGATGGGTAAATCATCTACACTTGGGTCATGTTCATTTTCCATAGGAGATTCATGGAATAGAACAGCACTGTGGTGTGCACCCAAGGCCATGATGCCAGTTGCACCATCCCCCAAGTCATCACCATTTTTATGGGATCCCCAGTCATGGTTGGTTTATGGCATTGGATGCATACCACCTCTATACCTTTATCATAGTGGCGGGATGAACATCCACTTAGTCACTTGAACCAGGTGCATCAACTATCAACAATTTGTACTAGCTAAAACAGTTCAAATATGTGCGTTTCCTAAAGTAGTGGTAACCCAAATCATTCCAAATTAGTATGATTTTGGCATTGAAACAACCATGGTCTTGGGGTAACCCCATTTTGCGAAACCTCCATATACTCTCTTAGGTGCCAAGTCACTCGCTCCTCGTCTGCCTCCTTTGCCTCAGGATCTTTGATGCGGTTTCGACATTGTTTAACCACTCAGAGTGTGGTATGAATCAGCCAAAATACACTGTAACATTAAAAGCACGCAGATTACATCATTAATCTATATTAATCTTATATAGTTACATCCAATCTCCACAAGTAGTGATGACCAAAGAAAATGGTTGTTGCTGCTGGAATAGGGATGATACAGTACCAAGCCGGATCCCATGGATTTCGACAAAAAAAAACTTAAACAACGGTCACGTGTGCGTCGTTTGTCAGAAACTTTGTAGAGGATTCGGAGGAGTCGCGGATCACCAAATCACATAGGGCACCTAGGGGGATCCGAAAAGTAACACCCTAAACCCACCACTTGATGAACTTCCACTAGCATTCCAATGAATATTGGGTGCCAATCCCAGAATTGGCCTTAGGCAAGTGCTTAACATCATATTCATATTGTTTTAAGATGAAGGTCCAGGGAAAAACCACACATGAAACTTAGCCCCTTGGCACCATAGGCGTTGACAAAAATCCGAGGTAAACATAAAAGTTCCCGCGGTTCCTGCAATTGAGTCATGAAAAATAGCCTGGTTGATTGGTTCTGATTGGTTCATATACTATTTACTACCTATTGGGGATGGTGATAACTTAGACTTAAACACCTGTTGATTGGTTAGTATAGGGACTTATACTATTAAGATATGATAATTTATGATTGATTGGTTAATTAATTCATTGGGGATTCTGATAACCCAATAACCCAATTATTCCTCCACCCGAACGATCAAGCTGAAAAGGAGCGCCGCGACCTGTCCCAGTGGCCAGAAGTTTCAACACGGCGCGTTTCAACTTGCTCGATGCCTCGTTGGTGAAAATCAATTAAGCGGGCTGGGCTTGGATGGAAAGAGGTGGCAAATCGATTTATATATGATAATTGATAATAAATCAAACGAAAGTAACGAAATCAGGATATGAATTTTACATAATTTTACCAAATGACAGGAAACATCAGGTAAAACCTGGATCAGTTACTGGATTCCAGCTTGACTCCAAACTGGAGAGGCCTCCCTGCAGACTCTCTGGGGTTGCGACCTGATACTTGCAGAGGCCATCGAAGACGGATTTGTCCAAGACCTGATTGGAACATCGACAGCGGCGCCCTGGTACTGGCAGTTATGGCTTTACCTTGACAGTACTTGATCCTGACACGGGAATTCACTCGATGTTCCCCGTCTTCATCTTGTGGGTCATCGTCCTATTGCAGATGCTGCTGTTTTTGCCAGGGCGAAATACGAAATGATACGAAACGGTATGATTCGCCTGCGCCAAAGCCTTTTTGAGGGTTTCTGCAATTCACCCAAAAAGACATGAACAAGTTGCAACTTCTCTTCTGTTGTGAATCCCAACTTGAAATCATCGCCCTGCCTGGGACTTTTGCGAGGACTGGTCCAAGCCTTTCAACCTGGGTGTCTTTCATCAGGATCCACTGGGGAAAATCCGCCCGTTCGGGGATGGTTTGATGCCAATGGCATTGGGCTCACCCAAAGGTCACTTCAACCATCCCAAGTATGGTTGACAAACCATGAACCAACCAACCAGATCGGATGATCTGGATGGAACAGGAGAGCCCCTTTGATTCTCTAATCCACTCACAGTAATTGTAATAAATGGCTAAAAACTACAACTGGCAGCTGGGAGTCCCAAAGTGACCGGGTTCAGAAGGGGACATGTACAAATAAAAACAGTTATAAACATGTACCGTATATATATATATATTATATATATATATTGATATTTGAACACATGTTTTTACCATCCAAATATATCCAAATGCAGGCGTGAACCCTTGACATCTTGACATGTTCTCTTAAGTGCTGTTGTGGCTCAAACATGCTCAAACCATTGGAAACGAAGAACAACGACATTCCAAAGATATTGAGCTGAGCTGAGCATCAAAAAATGGGGAGAGAAGCATCGGCGAACTATTCTCGCAGTTTTCTCACTGACCCGAGTGTACTTGGGGGATCCTGGGGGTGCATTCCAACCAGTGTAAGTGGTGAACACAAGCCATGTATTGCTGGTGGATGCTGGGGGTATATCCATATCCCACATAGATGCAACTGGTTGCATGGTTTATTTCATAGTTGTTACCCACTCTGCTAAGCCACCAGGGATGCCGCAAGGCATCAGCCGCGCTGGTCCGGTGTGTTGGATCTTTCACCTACGGTCACCCTGGGAATGAGTCACACTTTGCTGTGGAAAAGTAGAATTGTTCATAGGTGCTGCCATGGAAAAAACATGATGTTTCAAGATGTTTCAAGGTGTTGCGATGGAAAAACACCATGTTTCGTTGTAGGTAAATCTTCAACTTTCACGGGCCATCTATACCATAGCAAAGTGTTAGAAGAGGTAGGTAGGAATGACAAATCTGCAGCAGAAAATGGTGGCACCCAAGCCACAAAGCAGTGACATGAATCTGCATTGTTTTTTTAAGGGTTTGCTATATAAACCTCATTACATGAAATTAGCACATGGAGTTTTCTTTTGTATAAAACCCCCTGATTTGCTAACTTCATCACCTCAAGGGATGGTGAAATCACATAAATTATATATATATGTGTGTTTTATAAGTGTTATCAATATTTTATTATATTTTATTATATTTTATTATATATTATATATAATATTATATATTATATGTTATATATAATATTATATATTATATGTTATATATTATATATTATATATTATATATTATATATTATATAATATATTATATTATATATTATATATTATATATTATATTATATATTATATTATATATTATATATTATATATTATATTATATATTATATATTATATATTATATATTATATATTATATATTATATAATTATATAATTATATAATTATATAATTATATAATTATATATTATATATTATATCATATATAATCATATATTATATGTTATATATGATATAATTATCTAGTATCTATTATACATTATATTATATATTATATATAATATGTAGTATGAATATATGTACACCATCCCATGACAGCTCATTTCACCCTGACATCTGGGCGTACCATGAGTTGCAGCACCAGATCTTTGGCCGCCGCGGGCGCCGCCAGGAAATTGGGGTGCTGCGGCAACTGGCAGCGATGGTGGATCAATGGGATGGAAGCATCAAACATGGAAGATCATGATGAAAAAAGTGGGTTTACCACAGTTTTAGACCCTCCAAGTGCATAAAGCATCGGTATTTAGAGTGTGTTTCATTTTTAATGAAGACCCACTCCCCCAAAAAAGGGTGCCGCCCTCAAAATTCATGGGACTTTGCGATGATGGATTGGTCGGGAAAATTTCCGACGGTTGAAACTCTGGGTTTATCCTGTTTTTTTCAGGGGGTTCCTGCAGGCTTTTCCTTAAACCAATATTGACAGATTTAATAGGATACAGTATGCCCAGGTATCCAAATCACGAACAGAAAAAACACATTGACCATTGGTTGACTTCTATTCCATGGATCTTGAACATCAATCTCTTGTGAGTCATGTTGATCTAGTCGTTGGATTCAACATCAGGGTACCCAGTTCCCCGATGTTCCTCCTTTATATTTTTGGGAGTTCTCATTTTCCCATCATTGTCCATCATTTTTCCATAATTTTCCATCATTTTGCCATCATTTTCCCACATTTTCCCAGATTTTCCCTATGAAATTTCGTGTTTTTTCATCATGTTCCGGGAATCGCCAGCCATCGCCAGCCTGGCCCTGCGTGATGGAGCTGATCAACTGCTGTTCACCTGGGCTCTGACAAGGTCTCCCCGGGTGTATCTGAATAAATGGTGAAAATCAATGGTGAATAGTGATTAATGGCTATTAATGGTGATTGATTATTGGCTATTACAGTGATTTAAAGTGATTAATGGATAATATTTAAAGTGATTTAAAGTGATTAATAGTATAATTCGATTATTAATGGTGATTGATTTAACCATTGATTAATATCACCATCTGAATAGATTATTAATCAATCACCATTAATAATCTAACGTATAATTCGATTATTAATGGTGATTGATTGTGATTTAAAGTGATTAATGGCTATTTAATACTATTCAATGTTATTTATATAATGTTATTTAGTGCTGTTAATGATGATTAATTAATGGTGATTTCAATTGTGATTAAGGATGTAGTATGGGTTGTACATGAGGCTTACAAATTATACTCGCTATATAGGTTATATATTATTGGCCATTAACCGCTTACGTTTCCTCCGGTGTCCTCAAACGTGGTTGGCTGGAAAATTCACACACTAAATGGAGCCAAGAAAGATGCAAATCTCAACAAACCAAACAAGGATGGGATGAGAGTAAAATCCCCAGTGCGTGGCAACTTTATCATCCCATGTTCCCATGGAAACCAAGTCACTATCACCCGAAGTAGTAATCTTCGGTGGGTGATAGCCGCACTTTAGAAAACTGGTATACGTTTTTTTGTCAGTTAATTTGGCTTACGGTAAAATCTGCAGGAAACAATGGAATTGTCTCGTGAACTACGTGTTTTTTTCCATTTAACCAATCCATCCAAACTCCCATTCTTCATGATGTCTGATGCTTAAATCATAAGTTAAATCCCATTCATCGACCATTTATGAAGTGCAATACCCTCAACGTCTTCGTTTCAACGTACCCAACAGACTCTGAAACGGGCGCTCCGACTGGTGCCACGGCCAGGCCAAAAGGGATGTTGACCTGCAAAAAACACCCACTGTTTTGTTGTTTCAATCCATCTGCATCTTAGATCAATGGATTGATCTCTATAGTACCCAACTCTCCAGTTGCTTTACCTATTATGTCTATGTATATATATATTAGTACATATATATATATATATAGAGATCAAGTAGAATATTTCACTCACCTGCTTAAAAGTGCCAAATTTTCGGATGATTCCCGGTGTCTCGCCTGTGACGAGCAGAAAAAGGATGCAGCCAATGGCCCACACATCCACCTGTCATCGGAGCGACAGTCCTTGGAGGATCATCATTTAAATCTTATAAATGTATAATATACAGGGGTTGGTAACTGTCCCATTATAGTAGCCATTATAGACCATATACCTAATGGTTGGGTGATGTTCAATGGGGACATTTAATGACCCATGATATATATGATATAAGGATATATAAGGCTTTTTTTAGGGTGCAAGAAGTTTTTTATGATCAATATTAGTATATATATAAATATATCTATAAATATATATATCTATAGATATATATATATATATAAATATATCAAATATATATCATATCCGAAACCACTTTAGGGGATCTTCGCAGCGAAGCAGCCAACCTTCTCGCCATAGGATCCATCGCCCGAACTCAGCATCTCGGGCGCCTCGAGGCGAGACGTGGATGGCGACCCTCCGAGACCCGAGGGGGGAAAAGCTCCCGCAGAAAGTGATACCCTCTGGTTATGTTAACAGTTTGCTATTGAAAATGGCCATTTATAGCGGATTTTGCCATGAGAAATGGTGATTTTCCATAGTTATGTGAAAGTTTACCAGAGGGTAAAGTTGCTGTGTTTCGGTTTTGAGAGGTGCTTATTATTGTTTATTTAGGATGTATCTCGGAGAAATACGTCAAGTCAAAATACACTACGTCTCAAATCTGAAAGAGTGCATAAGTTCACCGTTGTTCTGATGATTCCCCCCAATCCCACCCATCATTTGCGATGGTGACGTCGGCTTGCCCAATGCTGAGGATTGAGTGACTGTTTACATTCTACAACAAGTGCTTGCCAGGTACAGCAAGAGTTCTGCTTGGATGCTACACGCAGTGTAAAATTATTGGCTATACCATCCCAAAACAAAAAATACTGTTGTTGCTTAAACTTCCCAACTATCATCCTCTCTATCCATGTTTCAAACACTCACACACTATGAAATGTGTTGATCTCAGTGGTCGCAGTCATATTGATTACTGTCAAGTAAACTGCCATAGAGTAAACTAACATAGGTGCAGAAAAATCCCGCATGTTTTTTCATCTCCTAGGAAAACCCATGGTTTTCCATAATTAACTATCTTAGCTTACCAGAGGGTATATCCCCATATTGAGCAGATGCCCGACTTGTCCGACACATAAATGTCCCCCATTCATGAATCGTTGTTGGTTTTGTAACGCATGTATTAACCGTATGGGTTTGTTTGAAAATAGTCTGCCTCCGAAATTGATGGCTTATGTTTATTGTCATCATTGAAATAGTAAAGTTGGTGGCATACTGTATCCCATTTTACGGACAAACCAATACCTTCTGGTAATTATGTGTAGCTATTGAAAAATCACAGTGTTTAGAAACGCGATAAATCATCGAACTATAGCTATGTAACAAATTAGCAGAGGTGATTTTCATAGCAAAACTCCAGGGCTTTGCTTTCAACTAGGACTCCACACCATGAAAGCCAAGGTTCCAGCCTCACAGGCTCACAGAGCTGACAACGAAAGTGTTATTACTGAAAATATAATGTATGTGTATAGTGTGTATATATATATACATATGTATATACATATATGCTACAATATACATACATATATAAATATTACATGATATACATATAAATACATACATATGGATATATTCATGTATATTAAATATTACATATTAAAATATATCAAAATATAATATAATATAATATAATATAACATAATATAATATAGTATAATCAGAATCATATAGAGTTTGACAAACATATTTTGGATGATATGAATAGTCTAATACATATTAATACATAATCTATCTCTCCATAAATAAATATAGGTATATGCACCAACTAATATCATAATCATAACAGCTGAGCATCGCGTTCCATGGGCTTTCCACCAGCCGCATGGCGCAAACCTTGGCAGCCCATTGAGCCGGTGGATTTACCCCACCAAGAAATGAGGAAAAAACCATGGCAAAACGATGAACAATTGGGAAAATAACTTGAACATGACTTGAAGAAGTTTTCAGTTTTCACCAACAGGGTGAAACTGTGAAACTTGAAGAAATGTAAACATGAAAGAAGGACCATAACATTGTAATGACGAGGAAATACAAGGAATTCATCAAACAGAAAGTGTCCAAGGCGAAACAAATCATCCAGGTAGCGTTGGAGAAAGTCAGCAAGTCCAAAGTCGATGACCTCATCAGTGTTTTGGCAGAAAAGTTTATCACCTTTGGACTGGCTACAAGTCAGTACTATTTTTGTCGACGATGTAATCTATGGTGCAAAAATCACTCCAAAGACAAAGCAACACCATGAAAGTATCATGAAATCATGCATTTTGGAGGTATTGCTTTAAGATGCTTTAAGTGCAAAGCTGTCCTCGCTGAATTTCTGATCCTCCCCTTGGGGCACGGCTTTCACAGAACTATCTGGTGCCTGCCGGTGCTGGAAACAGCACTGGCTCACTGGAAAATGCCGGAACAGCACCGGTTCGATGAATTTCCCATGAAATGAACATGGCCTACGGGGAGTATCCTATGGATTGATGCATGGATTGATGACACCAAGCCGGTTTTTTGGATCGGCTCTGCTGCTCAATTCTTAGTGATTCACCAGGATTGCAACCATGATACCTAACTTCACCATCGAGTCAGGGGAGGGGATGCATAGGGTTGCAGCTCGAGGCAACAGTATAAAGTATAATACACTAATTAGCTGTGCTTGAAGAGACCCTGCATTTTTTTTCGCCAACATATTTCAAATTACATGGATGTCGCCATTCCATTTTTTCACAAACAGCTTCATCTCTCCTAAAGTTCTGTGTTACAACCATCTTTATCCCATTTATAATTCAAATCTTGCTATATTTTGCTGTTAAATTTCCCATCTTTTCCGCGGATCGTTCATCCATTCTTTCGCGGGTGACTCCCAACATCTTCCCCGGACACCTTGGTCGCATAGAGCACGTTGTCCGGTTTCAGGTCCTGCTGCAACATGGGAAGGGTTTATGACTGTTGTAACATGTTGTAGTCTTTGATAACCCCAATCTAGTGAATATTTACATATATATATATATATATAATTAATTAATTATAACTATATATATATAATATGCATAATCATCCACACTCATCCATAATCATCCACAATCCGTAGGGTCCCAGTTAACCTACTCATATACCAACTCGGATAAGTACGCCTCCCCTTTTTGCATGGTCTTGGAAGTGTTGACACCAAAAATAAATGTTTTTGACCACCAAACAACTTGCACATCTTGCACGTTCACCAACGAACATTGGATCTGAACCAACAAGAAATTTGGAACCATCCTTTGAGAAATTGTTCTTTCTTTGGCATGGGAAAGTCATAGGAAAATGGGCGCTTGCCAATTACCGTGTTTAACTGCCATGCGTGTCTACCAAAGGTTATCCAACATAATACTACCAAGTTCGATGTGGAAAAAAATTGAGTTTCCCATATCTTCAATGGTATAATTTCTAGAAAAATGAAAAGCACATCATGGATCCACTACTTCTCCACTACATCCAGATTCCGGCTGATGTCGAGAGCCCTGGATCCGATCCAAGTTCAGTCCCGATGAATCACCCCCCTGCTATGGCAATAGGCCTCAGTGGAGCTAAGCAAAAAAACGACCCTGAACACCGAAACAGTTGGTAAATGGGGGTTTCAGGAACCTCCTGGTATCATAGGTTTTGATTCATAGCCATATTAGGTGTAGATATCATATATATAATATATATATATATCTGATGTGATAAACCTAAAGCATCATTTTTACCATCTCCAGTGACTTCGCAGAAATGGGTCTGACAAACCACCCCAAATAGGAGTTTACGATTAGTTTTAGAGGGATTTGTCCCAGATGTCCATCCTCATGGTGAGACAAAACCATGAGTTTGCGCTCATGGTAGTAGTGGCAGTAGTGGCAGTAGTGGCAGTAGTGGCAGTAGTGCTAGTAGTGCTAGTAGTGCTGGTAGTGCTAGTAGTGCTAGTAATGCTAGTAGTGCTAGTAGTGCTAGTAGTGCTAGTAGTGCTAGTAGTGCTAGTAGTGCTAGTAGTGGTAGTAGCGGTACTAGTCGTAGTAGTCGTAGAAGTGGTAGTAGGGGTAGTGGTAGTAGTGGTAGTAGAAGTAGTAGCGGTGGTTTTTGTTGCAGTTGTAGTTGTAGTTGTGTAGCTGTAGCTGTAGTGTAGCGGTAGTGGTAGTGGTAGTGGTAGCTGTAGCTTTTGATCCATCTATCTGTCTATCTGCAAGCTTGAAAACGAAGCTATTCTGCGAGACTTCCCCAATTTTTGAACTTGACAACGTCAAAAACGCAGCAATTCTGTGAGACTTCCTCAGTTTTTGAAGTTGATTGACAACGTCAAAAACCAAGCAATTCTGCGAGACTGCGATACTTCCTCAATTTTCCAAGTTGGCAAGATCAAAAACGAAGCAATTCTGCGAGACTTCCTTCAAAAATGGAACGTTGAGTGCAAAGCTGACGGCCTCGTACCAATGCGTTTTGCGATTTGTCCGCTCCACCTGTCTAAAGTATTGCGCCTGCCGCCTGCCACGAAAAAGTGATGCCAGGTCATACGAAGTGCTGCACCTGTCACACAAAATCATCTTCCCAAAACTGACAATCTGATGCTCCAAAATGCAACCGCTCTCAGGAAATCTCCGCCCTGATCTCCTAACACATCTACCTCATGTGTCTCTTGTACTGCGCCTGCCATGCGAAATGCATCTTTCCAGATCCTCTTCAAATGTCCTACGCCTGCCATCGTTTTTGAAACTGCTACAAAATCCTCATGTTTTGCTCACTTTTGACAAGGTGCACAATCCCCTGCGCCTGCCGCGCAAAACGACATCTGAACGCCCAAAAGTGCTCCGTACCCCTCATTTTTTTGCACTTTTGACTTCGAAATGTGCTTCGCGCCACAACGGCGTGCACTTTTCTCAACTTCCAAAAATGTACATTTTGGCTTGGAAATGTGCTTCGCGCGACAACTGCGTGCACTTTTTCAACATCTCAACTTCCAAAAGTGCTCTGAACCCGTCAGTTTTCAACACTTTTGACTTCGAAATGTGCTTCGCGCCACAACGGCGTGCACTTTTTCGACATCACAACTTCCAAAAGTGGTCCGAGAATGTTGTGTTTTGTCATTTTGCCTTCCAAATATGCTTCGCGCCACAACAGCGTGCAACTTTTCATCTCTCATCTGACCACATGGCTCCGCACTCGCCGCTTTAGCGAGCCTACTTTTCGACCCTCCAGAGCCACAAATCATTGGAAAAAACACAGTGTTTCGCAACTTTCCTACTTTTTCGCGCACCTGGATCTTCCCTCTTCTGAGACTTTCTCTTTGTTGATCTTCTTTCTTCTTCTATCTTCTTCTCTTCTCTTCTCTTCTCTGACTCTTCCCATCTCTGCTTTTCATCTGTCCCTATTGTCGGAAGTTTGACTTCTCAACTTCCTTCGATAATGATCACCTTCGGTAATCAAAAGAAACGTAGATATACAATAAATGCTCAAAATCTCGCAGCCCATTGCAATTTTGTCTGTCTAAACCGGAGAGCTCAGCAATCTCTCGCCGTTTTGTCGAGCAGGGCTCGACCAAGGCATTCGACTTCTCAGCGAAATGAGCGTGGCCAAAATCGAAGCAGCACTCAGCACCGCCAAGTGCGGCGTCATCCTTGGGGAGACGTTCCAAGAGAGGAGGAAAACACATGGGAATCAACTTACCGTGAGATATTCATGGGGATGAATGATATTCAACCTCTGTAAACGTACAGTGTCTTAATATATCTTAATTACTGTATTAAAATGTGTTTTATAATTCATTGCATAAGCAGGCTGCAGGCTGATAGGGAAATGGACTAGGAAACTCAGACGGATTATCCGGACATCGGACAGCGTGCTGCACGTCACATACGTCACCATCTCCTAAAAAAACTGGAGTTGGACAGAACTCCGCTTTGATTTGAAGGTTTTTGCTGTGTAATTTTAAATAATGTTTGGCTGAGTGACCGACCCTCTGCTCAAAAAGCACTATTTCTAACTGGAGGGTGATGATTTCCCGTCATTTGGATCACTCCATTTTCATCAATTTTGCGCAATTCTTCGAACTCCCGAACTTGAGACAAGAATAAACTATTCTCATTCTGGGAGTGCTTCTCCTTCTATCTATCATCTAAGATGAGGTTGGCTCGAATTCGGTCGCCATGTGCCCAGATTGTCAGCTCAAGGCTCCCTCTAAAGGAAAATTCCGTCGCAGCGGCTGAAGGAGGCTTCTTCCACCTCTTGTTGGAGCATCTCTGAGGATTTCGCACCAACATCACCACGTCTGAGGCTTCAAATGCTTGCCTGACATGGCGAAAACCAAATTGGAAGTGGGAGAATGGCGGGTGTTAGCAATTTTGTTTGGATTGGATGCACATCACTATGTACCATGATTCTATTGTTTTGCAAGTGTGGGATTATCACACGGCGCCGTAAAAGCAAAGTTAATTCTCTGACAAACCTTAGGTCTCTCCCAGAAAATAGCAACAAACACATCTGTCATAGAAATCGATAGATAATGAGATATCATGTCATATATAATATATATATATATATATTCATGAATTCGAAATCTCATATTTCACCTAGTTCACCAACATCTGAGCGCATCTGAGCTGCTTTGAATTATCGCCCTCCGTGGAACACTTGGGGCCGTCCGCGGGGCCAGACACCCCGTCCCAGTAGTAGGCGCTGATGGGCCGAGTGCGGCCCAGGGATTTGGTGCTACCATCCTGAGTCCGCTGCGAGAAATGGAGCAAATTGATGCATTCTTAGGATACAGAAATATGTTACTAATATTATATATATAATACATTATTCAATAATCAATAATATGTATATATGTATATCATATTATCTTCATATGGGTGCTGATCAAAATAAAGGTATCTGGGGCAGCTACAATCGCCGATCAACCGCGAATCAACCGCGATCCCAGCGGTGTCGCGGGAGGGTTCTGTCGTATGCGACACATTGCGACACTATTTTGCGCAGAGAATCGTCAAAACATTGCTACACAATATCACAGCATTTAGAGACATGGCGTGAGCCAGGGCCTACTCAGGCGGCTTTAACAATCGCGGATCAACCTCGAACCAATCGCGGATTTCATCGACATTTTTTGAAAATTGAATTGATCTGGGTTGTTAGACTTTGAACTTGTTGTTCTGATTCTTCTTTGCTATTGGCTATCACTATTGAACACAGTGTCTAG
>Ga0126342_10015663_pt1 | contig 13273 bp, 10 predicted proteins | sample Cyp1metagenome_FD_92528 | JGI IMG/M metagenome (GOLD analysis project Ga0126342, IMG submission 92528) | Coral microbial communities from Lord Howe Island, Old Settlement Bay, Australia - Cyphastrea 1 metagenome | ecosystem: Host-associated > Invertebrates > Cnidaria > Coral ...
ATGTCTCAGGGGTTTTACATGCTTCAGTCGTCTCACTGGCATGGCCCCTGCACAAGCGATGACACGCTACCTTTTGGATGGCTCAAGAAAGAGGCAGCCGCTGCTGCTTCGGGTTTTTCCCCCCTTTGGGGTTCGCAGAAACAATTCGGCAGTATCACTAGTAATGTCAACCCTGGATTAATAAACCCCCAGGCTGTTGAATTGGGGGGGATACCATTTATGTATCAGATTCTGACTATTGGAGGAGTACCCCCACAATTAATAAACCATGGTTTACTGGTTGGTGGTTTCAATACATCAACCATTAACCACCATTAACCACCATCAACCACCATAAACCATGGTTTAGCAATTCATCCGGGACATTGAAAACCACCTTGCCGGGTCGCTGATCCTGTTTTGTGGGAAGCTTTGACATCGTCCCTGAGGAGAAGATGTCAGGGACCTCTTCGAGCTGACGACCTCAAACATGCACCTTGCCGCAACGCAAAAAAAGGGGCGCTAGACCTGGAAAACTTCAACAGCAAAAGTTAAGGATGACTATTTTCCAGCGAACTAAACTATAAAAGTGATAGGTAGTTACAGTTTTGAGCAACATCAATGATTTGCGGTGATTTACGTGTGAAATTGTCAATCATACTGTATGGAGGTGTGATTATGAGATATTATGAGCCAAGTAAGTAAGGGATAGACAAAGGTTGCTTCCGGGGCCAGTTTTCATTTGGTGACGGACATGTTTTCCGATTGTATCGGAGAATTAAATCTTGATATATCTCCTGCCAGTTTTGATCACGTTACAATGACCTGCCCTGAAATGGTTAATGTTGGATAAGGTTATAATAATGTTGATTGTATGGCTATGGTTGATAATCTTGATACATATATATATATATATATATATACGAATTACAGTATACCTCAGGAAAGTTGTTTTGCATGTTTTGATGATATTTTGCTGCAAGATCTGATCATACTGATTATAGTGGCCCACTTTCCCCAGCTCATTGGTAGGAACCTTTTGGCAGCGGCCAGGAACACCTACATGGTCGTGGGATCTTTGCTTGTCACCTGTATCATTGGCTTCATCTTCGTCGGATACCAGGCTGGGCCCTCATTGTATCCAATAAATTTTGATCTTAGCCGCCGACGAAAACACAAATCCGTAGAAAAAGCGCCACAAACTTTTTGTACTTTTCTCCACTTTTTTGGTTGCGGAAAATGAGGTGTTTTGATACCTTAAGGCAAGGCAAGTTTTCATCCCAATTTTGTAGGTGAACTATGCCCAGTTGATCCCGTTTTTGATGGTAACCAATGGCTGTAGGCTTCCGAATGAACAAAAAAAACCCATCAACTCCTGCTAGGGGCACGTCAATACAGCTATGATGGCTGGTGGGTTGGGCTTTAAAAAACGCAGCTTCGAAAGGCTTGGAATCCCCACGTGTTTTTTTTTTGCTTTCTCTGAAAGATTTGGGTAACCCCAAGTCCCATGAATTCGCATCTTTTTCATATCATTTCCGCATTTCAATGGGCAATGGATAACTTATCATTTCCCGATTCTTATCATGATTTCCCCCACTTAGATGGTAAAAACTATTGTAGCCTCTGGTAATGACAAACAGTTTGCCATGGAAGCCATGGCCCATAGAAATAGATGGTTTACCGCTCTTAAAAATGGGTGGATCTTTCCATGGCTATGTTAATCATAACCAGGTACTCGTAGTAACTGGGGAGACCCTCTGGTAAACCAACATATATCGCGAAGTGGACAACGCTGACCCACCAGGAGTTTCCCATGGAACCGCCATGGCTGCTGTTGATCTGGAAGCCTGGCGGAACGAACGGCGCTTTCAACGAACCGTTGTCGTTGTCACCCTGGGATAACCAGGCACTTAGATGTTTTGAGTGCTAAATGACCATGGAGAATTCGCCTCCGGTCATTTTAGATAGCGAACATGGCCTCGTGTTTGGCAACAGCCCTGGCTGGCAAACTCCGCCTCCCCTGAGAGTTTTCTGTCCATATACAGTAGCTTGTGAGAGGGTATTCACCTGGAACAACATCAACCAAAATCAGGCGATAACAACTAATATCAACTAACATACAGTGACATTATGATATTGGTCAATGGACAGTCTTGTGAAAACACTTTTCTAATGGACCAGTTTCTTTGTATCTCCCAACTTCGGACATTCGAACAGTTTGTGGAAAGAGAAATGGAATGGTTGGAACATGTTGTATGTAAAATTACCGTAGTAGCATAGTAGGCATATCAGTATATCTTGCAACAGATGCAAAACTTACATAATATATTTCTATGCATTAGTATATAAACATTACATAAACATCGCATATATAATTTCATACAATATAGACTGAATTGAATTGAATTGAATTGAATTGAATTTTCAAACTCCCCATCAACCATGGAAGACACTCCAAATTTTGGTATTTTTCCCACAAGTTTTTCAAACAATAACCAACAACCCCAAACCAAAGCAACAGACCCGAGGAACAACCATTTTGTATGTTTTTCCTTACATTTGTCTAAAAACAAGCAACCCCCCAACAAAACACCAAAGCAACAGCCCCAAAGCCATCAACTGGACTCCCAATTGTTAATTTTTCCCAAACATTTTTCAAACCAAACAACAGCAATCAACAGCAACAAAGAGCCGAGGAACAACTATTTTGCTATTTTTCCTAACATTTTTTCAACCGACCAACAGCATCAACAACCCAAAGCAACTATATAACCAAACGAACCAACCAAACCAAACAACAGCAACAAAGAGCCGAGGAACAACCATCTTGCTATTTTTCCCAACATTTTTTCAACCAACCAACAACCCAAAGCAACCAAACCAAACCAAACCAAACCAAACCAAACCAAACCAAACCAAACCAGCCAACAGAGACATACTCCATTTTTTTCCTGACATTTTTTTCAAAACACACAACAGCAATCAACAGCAACAAAGAGCCGAGGAACAACCATTTTGCTATCTTCCCCAACATTTTTCAACCAACCAACAACCCAAAGCAACCAAACCAAGCCAAGCCAAACCAAACCAAGCCAAGCCAAGCCAAACCAAAGCAAACCAAACCAACCAACAGAGACGTACTCCATTTTTTCCTGACCGTTTTTTTCATAACAAACAACACCAATCAACAGCAACAAAGAGCCGAGGAAGAACCATTTTGTATTTTTCTGCTTACATTTTTTCAAAAAACGCAACCCCCCAAACAGCAACAACCAACCCAACCTGGTTGGCGGTGTCAAACATTTTACATTTTTTCATTTCATATATGAGATGTAATCCTTCCCATTGACGAAGTCATATTTTTCAAGATTTGTTATTGCAACCACCAACCAGCCATAGATATTCCCATATTTTCCAACATATTCCCATAGATATTCACATAGATATTCCCAACAGATATTCCCATAGATATTCCTTCCCATTGACTATATATATATATATTCCCACATTATATCATGATATGTAATATTATAACTGGTAATATATACATCTCCTGGTTATGTATATATATATAACTGGTAATGATTGATCCAGATATTCCTATAGATTTTCCATAGATATTCCCAACAGATATTCCCAACAGATATTCCCGTAGATATTCCCATTGATATTCCCATAGATATTCCCATAGATATTCTCATAGATATTCCCATAGATATTCCCATAGATATTCCCATTGATATTCCCATTGATATTCCCATTGATATTCCCATTGATATTCCCATTGATATTCCCATTGATATTCCCATTGATATTCCTATAAATATTCCCATAGATATTCCCATTGATATTCCCATAGATATTCCCATTGATATTCCCATTGATATTCCCATAGATATTCCCATAGATATTCCCATAGATATTCCCATAGATATTCCGGCCCATAGATATTCCCATAGATATTCCCATAGATATTCCCATTGATATTCCCGTAGATATTCCCATTGATATTCCTATTGATATTCCCATTGATATTCCCATTGATATTCCCATTGATATTCCCATAGATATTCCCATAGATATTCCTATAAATATTCCCATAGATATTCCTATAAATATTCCCATAGATATTCCCATTGATATTCCCATAGATATTCCCATTGATATTCCCATTGATATTCCCATAGATATTCCCATAGATATTCCCATTGATATTCCTCTAGATATTCCCATAGATATTCCCATAGATATTCCCATAGATATTCCCATAGATATTCCCATAGATATTCCTATTGATATTCCTATAAACATTCCCATAGATATTCCCATAGATATTCCCATAGATATTCCCATAGATATTCCCATAGATATTCCCATTGATATTCCCATAGATATTCCCATTGATATTCCCATTGGTATTCCCATTGGTATTCCCATAGATATTCCCATTGATATTCCCATAGATATTCCCATAGATATTCCCATAGATATTCCCCATTGATATTCCCATAGATATTCCCATAGATATTCCCATAGATATTCCCATAGATATTCCCATAGATATTCCCATAGATATTCCCATTCCCATTGATATTCCCATTGATATTCTCATTGATATTCCCATTGATATTCCCATTGATATTCCCATTGATATTCCCATTGATATTCCCATTGATATTCCCATTGATATTCCTATAGATATTCCCATAGATATTCCCATTGATATTCCCATAGATATTCCCATTGATATTCCCATAGATATTCCCATAGATATTCCCATAGATATTCCCATAGATATTCCCATTGATATTCCTCTAGATATTCCCATAGATATTCCCATTGATATTCCCATAGATATTCCCATAGATATTCCGGCCCATAGATATTCCCATTGATATTCCCATAGATATTCCTGGTAATGATTGATCCAGATATTCCCAAATAAACATTCCCATAGAAACATTCCCAACAGATATTCCCAACAGATATTCCCAACAGATATTCCCGTAGATGTTCCCATAGATATTCCTGGTAATGATTGATCCAGATATTCCCAAATAAACATTCCCATAGGAACATTCCCAACAGATATTCCCAACAGATATTCCCGTAAATATTCCCATAGATATTCCTGGTAATGATTGATCCAGATATTCCCAAATAAACATTCCCATAGGAACATTCCCAACAGATATTCCCAACAGATATTCCCGTAGATATTCCCATAGATATTCCTGGTAATGATTGATCCAGATATTCCCAAATAATCATTCCCATAGAAACATTCCCAACAGATATTCCCAACAGATATTCCCGTAGATATTCCCATAGATATTCCTGGTAATGATTGATCCAGATATTCCCAAATCAACATTCCCATAGGAACATTCCCAACAGATATTCCCAACAGATATTCCCGTAGATATTCCCATAGATATTCCTGGTAATGATTGATCCAGATATTCCCAAATAAACATTCCCATAGAAATATTCCTGTTCCAGATCACCCTTTAGGAACAACTCGGTCTTCAGATATTCCTCACAGATATAGATATTCCCCATAGATATTCCCATAGATATACTGGGTGGCATCCCATATAACCTTAACAATGATAAGTATATATATATATATATTCCCCATAGATATTCCCATTGTGTCCCCTTGAGGAACCCACCGTTGGAACAGATCACCCTTGAGGAACAACTCCCAGCCATAGATATTCCCATAGATATTCCCACAACCATTTTGCTATTAACCAAACCAACCAACAGCAACAGAATCCCAGCCATAGATATTCCCACAGATATAGATATCCCCCACAGATATATATATATATATATATAGATATTCCCCATAGATATTCCCATAGATATACTAGGTGGCATCCCAACAGATCTGGTAATGATTGATCACCCTTTAGGAACAACTCGGTCTTCAGCGCCATCACCTTCGGCATTTTGAGCGTCTGGCTGGCCACCCACGGCTCCAGCAGCTCCAACAGCGCCGCCACCAAGATCCTCACGCAGGACCGTTGAACGGTGGAGTCGTGGAGTCGTGGGCTGCCGGGTGCGCCGGGTAAAACGTTTAAAGGGGCCGGGTGAACGGTGGGGTAACGATGGGTGGGGGTGGTATGGTGAAAATGGATGGGTGAATATTGGTGAATATTAGGAGAATTTGAGATTTTGATGATGATGATGATGATGATTATTATTATTATTGTTAATTAGACAATTGTTGTTGATATCGTGGGTTGTTATTGGTCAACAATGGTAGGTTAATCCTTAATTGATAGAGTCAATAGTTATATAAACGGATGGTTTATTGATGGTTTATGAACGGAAGGGAAACCATCCCAATTCACGGGGGAATTTTGAGAATTGTATGAATATGGTTGTTTTGCTCAAAACATGGGCCAAGGGAAAGCCACGCAGACAAGTTTTTCTTTGTTCTTGGAGGGGGTGGTTGAAGTTTCATGAACGATATATTTCGGAATAGATCGACAAATTGAATACAGTAGTGGATGAAATGAATTTCGTGGCCCTCAGCCTTGTCATTGATAATGTATTTATGGACATCCTAGTTATTTAGGCTAGCTATGGAAACTCATCATTTTTTAAAGTAGACATTTTCCAGAGCTATATTAAATAACCAAAGGGTACATTTTAATGTTTTGCTCAGGTCCCACCCTCACTGCTGTCAGGTTTTCCCAACTTGTGGCGCTGTTTAGGGGCACATGATTCAAACCATGATCTTGGAGCTAGTTTTCCGTCATCCATCATCCAATTGATTAGTTAGTGTTCAATCAGAGTGATCCTGGTATGCATAAGGATTTCAATCTAATTATACTGGTTGGTGGTTTGGAACATGGCCTTTAATTTTCCATTCCGGGAATGTCATCATCCCAATTGACGAACTCATATTTTTCAGAGGGGTTGAAACCACCAACCAGATATCCTCAAGCATAAATATCCTTGTTATTAGATAGATGCCTCTAATATTCTAATATTGTTGCTATATATCCTTCTTAAATCCCTAATTTCACCGTGACACGTCACGTAAACCAAGCAGTTTCAATCTATAGATAGACAAGGATGATCTTCCCATGGATATTCCCATATTTTTTTTCCCATGAGATTTCCTAAATCCCACGAAGAAATTCCCATGGAAATCTCATGAAATCACCATTAAGTCCCATAAAATCCCCAATGAAATCACCACGATTCATGGCGCAAATCGCGAAAGGCGGTGCGTCCCCCGGTGCCTGGTCTCACAGAGGTGCGGAATGCCATGCGCCTGCAGGACCGGCGAAGCGAAGCGAATCATGGAAAAATGGTGGTTTAATGGTGGTTTACCCTCTGGTGAACTAACATAGCAATGGAAAATTGCTATTTATAGTGGATTTTCCCATTAAAAATGGTGATTTTCCATAGCTATGTTTAATGGGATTTACCCTTTTGGGAAACTGATGGAAAGATCCGCCATTTTTGAGAACGGTAAACCATCTATTTCTATGGGCCATCTATACCATGGCTATGTTAAATAACCAGAGGGATTTACCCTTTGGGAAACATACAAAAAACCCATGGAAAGATCCACCATTTTTGATAGGTAAATCACCATGTTTAATAGGTAAATCAGCATTTTTAATGGGTAAATCACTAACATTTATGGAAACTGATGGTGGTTGATGGTGGCTTAATGGTGTTTGATGGTGTTTAATGGAGATTTACCCTTTGGGAAACTAACCTAACCATTAATTTATCGGTAAATCATGGAAAATCAGCATTTAATAGGTAAATCACTAACATTTATCAAAATCTATCATCTATCATTATCCATCTATTATTAACCATCCATTATTGGTTAATATCTACCATCTGGTTATTTAACATAACCATGGAAAGATCCACCATTTTTAATAGGTAAACCATCTATAAATGGGCCATTTTGATATAGCTATGTTAGTTTACCAGAGGGTACAGGTTTTAACATGATTTAACTACAGTATATTTAACTCATAAATATTGGTTGAACATATATATAATATTTAATGATTTGACATTGTTTTACATATGAATTGGGATTTACCCTCTGGTAAACTAACGGTTTGCTATATAGAAAACGGTCATTTTTTCTTGGTGAAACACAATCTAATTAGTTAGGACCTATTTAACTCATGAAAATTATGAAATACCATCTAACTATAGATATAAACATATTTATGACATATAAGGTGGTTTAGAACACCAACTATAGAAATAGCATGATATAGATGTATCCACCATGGAGCATAGAATTGGCATGAATTGGCCTAGTAATAAACCAACTTAACATGCACGGTTCCAAAAAAAGTCGTTATTTTGAGCATCTAACCATCCAACAATTGGGGTTGACAATTTCGAGCCATACCTGTATAACCAACCAATTTTTGAGAAGCAGGACAGATGGGAATGCAACCGATCAAACGAGGATGTTGCAGGCAAGTTAGGCAGAAATGACAGGAATACAACGGGCAATGGTGGTGATAAATAAGCACTTTGATGGTGTATGGGAGTGGACACACTTGTATGAATGGGAGGTAGATATGTGTATTATATGTAGAGATGCAACAGTTTGAACCGAGTACTCCATCTCTGTTTGGGGTATCACCACCAAATGGAGTACTTAAAATTGCAATCTCTAGAAGAGCTGCCAGTACAAGTCATCACACTTCCCATATCGCGGGATGAATAGATCTAGATCTACACCAGGATTCTAAAAAAAGGAGTATCTAGTGTGGTTGGTTAAAAATCCGATTTTATCCCCATCGATTCAATCCCAGTGGACCACTGCTGGGACATGCTGGGGATACAACCCAGCGGATCCAAAGTTCAAGCACCATTTCAAGTGTTGCTAGTTAATACCCATTATATCCGATTATATAATTATATATATATATATGATTACATATGTATATAAAATATTGTATATATATATATATATATAATGATAGACTCATGAATTAAAAGTGATAGACTTTGCCATGATATTTTACTGGAAGAAAACCAAGGGGCCAAGGGCCATCACAATTTTCCCAGCCTCACCATTGAGCTGACAGGAGCAGTACGAGAAGAGTGGAGTGACTCTGAATTCTATGAGGAAAGGATGGGCATTGAGGGTTTCAATCTGGTTACATCTTGCATATCAAAAACCACACCTAAACAATGAAGCACGGGGGCCTTGAAGGGGTGACAAGGAGGACCCAAGAGCTAGACATATGGACATAAATACATTTGTGCATATACACCCATGAAGATAATACATAGTCCGTACACTTGCAACACGTGCATATATATGTTCTCATATTTATCTACTCAAATATGTTTGAACCAGTTTAAATCATGTATGTATAAATAAATATGGGCATTTCCTAAAATAGGGGAACCCGCAAATCATCCATTTGTAGATGGAATCTCCCATGTGTATATACACAGATAAAACGCGCAGGCCGCGCAGGTGTTACACACCTTTCTCCCAGGTGAAGAACTTCCTCATGCCGCCGGCCTTCGTTCCCGGCGCCAAACTTGGAGGCTGGCAATGGCTGGTTGGCAAGCGGTGGGACGTCAACGTGGTGAAGCGACTGGTGATTTACGAATGGTCAATATCCAATAGACATTGGTGCATATTGGTGGATATATCCCATAGGATCCATGGTGCTGCTATATATGGTAACATGGATCCCATCAATATACCCCAAATGTTAGCATATATACCATACATGGATCCTATGCGTGTGGATATATGTGGATATATGTGAATATTGGTGGATATATGTGGATATTGGTGAATATATGTGGATATACATGGATAACTGCCCATTAGTATTGATATTGATAGATATTGACCATTCAGAATTGTTGAATATTGGTGGAAGAACGGGGATTTTTTCTGATCTGATGAAATTTCAAGCTATTTCATCCCTTGGGTGGTGAATTGCCAATCATGTTTCCGCTCAGGAAGCATGTTGAATTTGAAGAATTTTCTTGAAGTGTACCAAATGTGTGCAGCATTCCTTTAAGACAGGACAATATGTTTGTAAAGAAGTTGTATTTCCTCAACATATGTAGGTTTTTCCTTTTAAACGTAGTATTCCTTGAAAAGAAACATGACATTTCTCAATGCAGTTGTTTCTTGCACAAGAAATTCTCATGAAACCTCAGTTCATTGAACCTCAGAGGGACATTTCTCCAACGAAATCCTCCCAGTTCATTTTCCCTGAAAAACGGGGCATCGAACATGGGAATTTTGGGAAATTTCTGCTGGGAATCGGGTTTCATCAGGGTTCCCCCAGAAATTCCACCAAGATTCTTCTCAAAACATGGGTTTCAGGTCCAGTTAGAAGGGTGTCTCTGAACATAGGGTATACCCCCCAAATAGTTGCATTATATTATTAGACTAGGGAAACTGATTAATTATCATTCCATGGATTACAGGTAGTTAGACAATTTTCGGATATACCTAGAAAGAGAGTGTGGGTGATGAGTTCATTCTGAGAGTTCTTTAGGTCTTGACGAAAACATGATGCGCACGATCAATCTTTTTTTTTGGTTCCCCACTCCCGAAAAGGATCAGAATTGACGTGAGAGTTGGCAGGCTTTGGTTGCTTTGTCCGTCCAATGAGACATGGAAATTCATAGACCGTTTGAGTGCTCAAACCCAGCGCGATTCTTCGATGTTTTGCATCGATCGGAATGTTTGAGCAAGAGTCTCTGAGAAATTCTGAAACAACATACCCAAAGAATGACTCAAATGGGAAGCAAGAGTTTCAAATGTATCAATGAGAATCTGCAGCCATAGTTTTCCAGTGGGCAGGAGATGATCAGATTTCAGAATCAAAACCTTCCACATGCAAGAGGTTTAAATCCAATGTATTTAGGGGCACCCGATGTTCAGCCAAAGCCTTATGCATTTCTTCTACCTACTTCAAGATTGTGTGTTTGTCAGGACAATGTTCCAATAAGCGGTGATGGTGCCATGGGGTAGCCACGACCATCTCTGTGATGTTGTGCTGAAGAGCCACGAAGGGCACCAAGGCCGCCGCTCCGAAGGCTAAGGCCAAGGCCAAGCCTGAGATGGACACTTTGGCTGACTTTTGATGCAATTTTTGACAATGAACAATGATGAAACATGTGGATTTCACTGGAAAACATGTTGGTCGAACTATGGTTTCACGAAAATTTATTGGTGAGATTTCATGGGAAAACAGTGGATATGAATGGGATGCATAACCTATCTAATATGATACATAGCTCTGCCTGAAAATGAGCCCCGTCGTTGATGGCCATTCGATGATTAAAAAGCGGCTGGAATGGGCCCAAGTTTGAAGTCGAGCCGTTGAGCGCCAAGGACTATTGTGGACTCACCAAGGGGATGCGACTGCAGGCTGAAGCGGATGGCAAGTACTGGGCAGCTGAGGTTCCTGGGATTCCGAGGGGTCACGTCGGGGAATATCCTTTGCTCCCATCCTGCTGATGAGTTTGATCAGTGACCTCTCAGGAATTCTTCGTATTTGGATGCCCGATCAAAACTTGATCACGCAATAGTTTGATCATATTTGGTGTTTGTTTTCCCCTCCGGTGTGACTTCGGATGCCCAGGTCGTGGTGGCTTCGAAGAAAGACACGCCTACGCCTGTGGTCACTTCACAGGCGTAGGCGTGTCTTTCTTCTTCGAAGCCACCTTCATTGGCTACGACAAGCCACTTCACCAGAAGGTGGCGACCTCAGAGAAGTTGCTGCGACATGACCCGAAAAGTCGAAGCAGAGGTCCCGCTACCTTTCAGTCGAGGCGTCGTCTCCAGCATTGGTCACCATTTTGGGGTGCCAACTCCGCAAGTACAAAGAAGCTTCCAGGCGAGAAGTGTTGGCAGGTTGTGAAATTTTGCGCGCTCTGGCGCGAAGGTGAACTTTTCCAAACGGGGACGACTTAGACTGGAATCAATGACCTGGGAGGCTTGTCCGCGGCCACAAACTGGGTAACTGGGTCTGGACATTTGGTGCCAACATTGCTGAGACACTGCTTTACTCACCCGGAGTTCTGTATGTGGTGAGCCTTGTTGGCAAGTAGTGCACAAGCTGGTGGCTTCGACGCACCAAACAGTGCATCCGAAAGTTTTCCAGCAGAGTTTTGTCAACAAGGAAGACTGGTTGGTGGTTTGGAACATGGCTTTTATTTTTCCATATATAGTGGGAATAATAATCCCAACTGACGAACTCCATGATTTTTCAGAGGGGTAGGTCAACCACCAACCAGAAGAAGTGATTTATATTTTGGATGAAAAGGATAGGATCTGGGACGCATTTTACGGATCAATCCAGCTGAACCGTTAGAAGCTGTTGGTTGGACAAATCCCAACAGAGCACAGCACATTTTTAATGGATCTGTTCGTCACAGAAGCTGGAAAAATCAATGTTTCTGATTTAAAGAACAGCAAGATTCTCGCCTCTCACCCAAGCAGCACAACTTTTACAAAAGTCCTGCGGTGTCCAAGTCCATTCCGACCTCATGGATTGCTTGTTCATGACAGATCGCTGTATGTGAGCATGGTGGGGGCAAATAATAGGATCATTTGCGAATAATTGCTACCCTGCTACCTCCTGAATTTCAGCTTCATGTGTGACAGAAAACTCCGGAGCATTGGTGGCTTCAGGATGAGTCAGGGGGGAATGGGTCAAGGCTGTCAGGTTCAACCATAACATTGCCTTAGACTAAGCCTTAGACCAACCCTTTATTTGAACGTTTAAAGGTTCAGTACTGGATTTGTAAATGTCCGTTTCCAGTATTAGGTGGTTCCATTCTTCTTGACAAGGAGATGACCAGGCTGCTTATCCAGGTGTGGACCTACACCGTGTGGGCAGATAGGCCTAGGCTGACTAAGACATACGGTGCGTATATTTACACTTGGATGGCTTTACAAGCCAACTCATATTTTCCGGCCTTGGTTATATACCATCTGGTTATTTAACATAGCCATGGAAAATCACCATTTTTAATAAGTAAACCATCTATAAATGGGCCATTTCCATGGCTATGTTAGTTTACTGGAGGGTATATCCCATTAAATCCCATTAAATCCCATTAAACCACCATTTTCCTATGGTTTTCCTATGGGTTTCCCATTGTTTACCCATATATATATATACCCTAGGGGTCCAACACCACTGAGAACAAAGGGTTTTAGTAGAACCCCCTTTGTTTGCCATGGGGGTCTGGCCCCCAAGGCCAGGTTCCCTGGCACACCGGACTTCATTTTTCA
>Ga0126342_10015664_pt1 | contig 13272 bp, 9 predicted proteins | sample Cyp1metagenome_FD_92528 | JGI IMG/M metagenome (GOLD analysis project Ga0126342, IMG submission 92528) | Coral microbial communities from Lord Howe Island, Old Settlement Bay, Australia - Cyphastrea 1 metagenome | ecosystem: Host-associated > Invertebrates > Cnidaria > Coral ...
GCGGGTGATAATTGACCGTCCCACACCTGCCACACGAAATGGACTTGGAAATGTGATCCGCGGTTGACCGAGATGGATGCTTTGTCAAACTTTCAAGAAGCATAAACTTTGTTCCTCCTGAAGTATATATATATACATGTTTTAATGTGATATGGATGTTTTTTGAAGGGATTCTGATGATGTTTTTTGAAGGGATGTATTGATTTGAATCCAGACCTCCTCTGACACACCCATGAGAATCTTGGAAAAAAACAACACCTAAAAGTGGGTCGGTTTCAGGAAAAAGAAACGCTTTGATAACGCCCAAACCGAAGGAATTATGGATTCTATACAGATTTTTTTGCAAAATGTAAAATTTATGCACATTTATGTCAAGTACAAATACATATGTGTAAGTTGTATGCAAAAATACGGGGAAAATACGGGTGTATATACGGTATATAGATAGTAGCTTGAACCGCCAGTGGATTCAGTTGATCTGTGGATCCAGTCGAAATCAACGGCCACCGGCAGGCGTTCTCCATGCCATTTTGATCGTGGCGTTGTGCGTTTTGGCCCTCTATGACAGCCCAGAGCTCATGAGCAGCAGCAACTTCTTTCAGGCGGCGCGGATGTACTACTGGGGTATCACTGGGGGCACTGAATGTGTGTGTGTTTTCTTTTGTTGTTTAATGTTCCTGTTGTTTTACTGATTTGATATGAGTGAGATTAATTGATATTATTCGATATTCATCATATCATTTCCATTATTGCTGTCCCTGTGCATATGATTGACGTATTATTGTATATCATGTTTATGTGATTCTAGCTATGAACTTTTTTTTAGGGGTGTGGTGACTTCCATATCATATCGTGACCAAGGCAGTTTCAGCGTCCAAATAAATTAATTACCTTTGGCTTCGAGCAGTCACAACTGAGGGTGTGGATTCAGGAGGGATTTAGATCATCAAATATCACATCTATACATCTCTCAACCAAAAATATAGGTGCAAGTGTTCAGTATTAAAAATGGCTAGACATAAACATTATGAGATGTTCGACCATGGAAATGGGATCATGGTCCCAACTGACTCACATTTTGAGGCCTACGAGGGGTTCTTTTCTTTGATGCCCGTAGTTTGTGTGCGTTCTGCGAGTGCCGAACCGCCCACCTTGTGTAGACAACTGACTCACATTTTTTCAAGGGTTAAAATCTACCTTCACCATGGATTTCCCCATTGAACCCTTCCTTTTTTTAGGGCTTTTCCATGGCCATGTGGAGGTTAGTCATGGGGTACCCCCAACTCATCCAGTCGTCATGGATGACCCCAGGCATCGGAGCTGAGCCAACTCTGTTGCAAGGTCTTCATTGGCCCCATGGCTGCAACAAAACACCTTTTTTGGGGCCCTTGGAAATCAGGTTTCAATGGGGTAAACATTGAAAAACGATGATTACCTTCTTGTAATTTAACTATGGAAAATGGATGAACATGCCCCATTTACTGATTAACCATTGGCCGATTAAACATCATTGTGATTTTCCAATATGCTTAGTTTACCGGCCGGGAAACGGCAGTTATGACAATGGCAGGGAACAGGATGACCCTTGGTGATTCGCCTGGAAGCGGACAGATTCAACACCAAAAATGATGTTTTTTTCTGAAGTGGGGATGGGTCAAAACCTATTATTACATATTCATATTATTATATACCTAATATGTGGAGGAATAAACATCCATTGGCCTGCTACTTTAGGGTAGGGCGGCAGGGTTTTGACTCATAGTATGGTATTGATATTAGGAAAAGATGAAAAGATGCCGCGTAACGTTACCCCAACTTGGCGGACCCGATAGTTCTTTCTTTTCCTGAAAGATCCTGGACGAGTAGCATCGTTTACACCCGTCTGAGGCTATATCCTCCAAGACTTTTGCCTGTCGCTCTACTATTGGTCCACTTGGCCCGGATGGGAAGCGAACTTGCCACCTGGCCTGGAAGTGGGCCTGGAAGTGAGAGACTACTGGAAGCCTGGGACACAGAGCATATGGAATCAGATCAATCCCATCCCGCAATCAAACACCACTAGAAACCATGGTTAGGTGTGGAGTTTACACCTATTTGGAAGCATCTAGGGGGTGTTTAAGATTAGTTGGTTGGGATTAATTACGTTGAATCTCTTGCGGGCCCGGTCAACCATCTTTATTTGCACCTGCGATGTGCTGACGCCAGTGAGGTACTATTAGTTGATTAGCTGTTACTATCTGTCACTCCCTTCATCCCGAAACATTCATATAGATACCGTATCTACCATCTAGATATACCAAGGTTTATTGGATTTCTTCATGTTGTCCGGACGCCTATACGTATTTCATACAGGGGAATAAAAACGCGGATAGTCACCGTGAAGGATCCACCACGTGATGGTTCTGATTGTTTGGCTCGGGCCCCAGGGGCGCCCCACGTGGCGTTCAGACTGGGCGTTGGGCAAAGGGGCGTTGAGGAAAGTAAGGTGAATGGTTGGTAAAGGAGTGCAGTTATTTTGTTGATCAAACTGTGAGTGAGGATTTTTGATTATATAACTACATGTGTCCTTTTACATCCCACAAAAGATTTGAAGATCAACATGATCAACTGTTCCGCACTGTATCGGTTGCCACAATTTGGGACGCAATAAAAAACAATGGGCAATCATGGGCTATGCGTCGTCGGATGCTGTCGTTTTGTTTTGTGACCTGCATCTCCAACAGAAGTCTTTTCAAAGACTAGATAATCTATTAGATAATATTTGATTGTTAGACCCTATCATATATCTGATTATTAGATTCAAGATATTAGATTTTAGATAACATTTTTCAGAGATTAGATCTGCATCTTCCAACAGATAAAGTTTCACAAAGATGCGCTGATTCATAGTCTATGTGGGATTGTTCAATGATTCCTGGTTACCCTCAGAGAAGCCGACTGGAGAACCCCGGGGCCGCCCCAGGTGGCAACTGACCCAGGGCGGTTATGCGCAAGGGCCCGCGACCATCTCCATGCTGAGCGGGACTCAGTAGCCATGACAGCCATGGCTCCTTTAGTACGTTGATTTACCCGGCCTGGTAAACTAACATAACTATGGAAAATCACCATTTTTGATAAGTAAATCAACTATTTCTATGGGCCATTTTCAATAACAAACTGTTAAATTACCAGAGGGTACTTCTGAAACATGGTGATGTTCCGATTCGCAACGTGGTACGTATTACTGGAGGCTGATGATAGACTTTTCTACCAACATCAGCTGTGAATTGAAAAGCCAACATGTTTAGCAGGAAAATCATGTTCCACTGGGGGTCAGCAATGTCCACCTCTCATGGCAATTTGTCAAACATATCAATCAACTTGAGTCAAAATGAACCTTACCAAATGTGATACTAGTATATATCACCTAAACTCACCAGATCTTAAGAGCAACTAAATCTCGCCATTTTGGTTCAGCACATCATTAGCAGGAACAACAAAAAGTCAAACAAGTCAAGATGCCATATCTATTTACCCCTAAATCAAACATATAGCAATTGAAATCCCACCATTTACAGCTGATTTTCCCATGAAAACCTACTTTCATAGCGGATTCTGGTGGATTTTCCCATGATTTTCCCATGATTTTCCCATGATTTCCCCATCCCCTGTGACGTCTCAGGTGTGAAAGTTCCACGCCATTCGTGGCGATGCGATGGTATCTAGACAAGGCAGGAATGAAGACAGGCCACTTGCCGCGCTCGGAGAGGGAAGGGTTTTTAAGAGTTAAGATATGGATACAATGTGGTGCCCCCCAGTTATAAGTTGGTTTAGCTATAGTTATATCTACCATAAAGCATAGTGAAATTGGAGTTATTAACCAACTTAGCTATCGTTTAGGGGCCCCACTTTGTAGATATGGGGGTTTCCTAGAATAGGGTTACCCCCAAATCATCCATTATGAACAGGATTTTTCCCAAACCATCCAGCTATTGGGGTGCAGCCCCAGATCCAAGTGCCTGTATCCAAGCGTCTAGCAGGAACTAAGCCTCATTGTTAAGTTTCAGCCCCACGGTGAGCTAAGGGGGATGAATGGGAAAAACATCTTTATTGAGTGGAGTTCAACGGGGATTGTATAATGGAATGCATCTAACCAACAATATGTATCAATATGTTACTGGTTGGTGGTTTGGAACATTTTTATTTTCTATATATGGGGAATAGTAACCCCAACCGATTAATATTTTTCAGAGGGGTTGAAACCACCAACCAGGTTATTTAAGAGTTAGGATATCAAAGCGGCTTTAGATAATGGTGGTTTAATGGGAGAATGGGATTAGAACGGTTCATATACTGATTATAATTGTTGATCAATGGGATAATGCGACTGGGGTGGTTAATGAATACAATATGAAACACCCCCGACCATAAAACATGGTTTAGTATAGGGACAAAACACATCTTTGAGACCACGGTTGTCTGGGGTTGTCTAATATGATGGGGGTGGGATCGCTCGTTAATTAAAGCATATGATAAAACAATGCGAAACAGTGAAACCTTCGGAATTCAAGAATGACATGGAGATGAGAAATTTGATTCTTCTCTTTGCAATCAAGCCGCCAAAATGAAGGGCTGGGCCACCTGTTCGCCACCAGCGCGATGTTAAACCTCTGGGATGGCTCACTGAATTGTGGATTTCTTGGGTGTATATTCATTCAATTCCTGAAGCACGTTGTATATGATGCTAGTCTTGTGAGTTAACAGGAACTAAGCCTCATGTTTCCTTAGTATTAGACAGTTTCAAGAAAGCTTCACCCCTCTCCACTGTCCAAGGCAAGGTGTACTTGGCCAATGGCGCCAGGGGAGCCCAGAAAACGACATGGGAGTGTCATAGAGTTCACCAATGGGACATATCCAGCAGAAATGGATGATATGACCCAAAACAAATGATACGATGAGTAAAATGATGAGGAAGTAGAGTGCTTTATATATTTTATTTTATTATTTTATTTTATTATATTATATTATATTATATTATATTAATTTTTATTATATAATATATTATATTATATTATATTATATTAAAATAAATAATAATATATCATATCATATTATATTATATCATATTATATTATATTATTTTTCATTATACTATATGATGTTAATACAATATTACTATGTTTTATTATATTATATCATATCATATCATATCATATTATATTATATCATATTATTTTATATCATATTATATAATATAATATAATATTATATAATATTATATTTTTCATTATATAATCATATATGCATACAAAACTGGTCTGGTTGATGGTTTTGACTTGACCTTTCCTCTGATGTTCAGCACTACTTACGATGATGATCCCAGCTAACCAACCAGGTAAAGGCTGCCTAGAGCTCAGTTGGAGCATAAAATCACATAAACAAAAAAACGCATAACATAGGTATGCTAACCTGAATTGTTGATACTTCGACCCATTCGTGTGGGTACGTGTGCCAATGTGTGCCCTCATCTTCCAGTTGCCCGTCAGATCAGCAAGCAAGCACCAAACCCTTACGTAAATTCACCCTGGTCACCCCTCAGAAGTACGTGGAAGACTGCCCCAGGGCTGGTTGATCAGTTGTCGAAATCACTCCCTAGTCACGTCACGTCATGGATTGCGCGTGAAAAGACGCGATTTTTTGCAGTGTTTTCCTCAGTCCAGTGAAACTAATGAAACATGGTTGTTGAATAATCCGCGGATATAACATCGGCTGCGCACAGATTTTATACAGTTCAATGTGAGCAAGATGGCTGTGACAGACCATGACTTGCCATTCAACATTTGAGCAGTGTTCGAGTGTCCCCCCCTTTTGGTTGATGATTCTATGAGTTAAACTCCCCAAGTAAACTAAAATAATTAGACGACCGGGGTTATTTTTCATCCATCTGGGAAGCACATGGGATCCCGAAGTCTTTGGGCTGAAACCACCAAGAAACCATCCATCGGCTCTGGTGCTGAGATGTTGATGATGATATCTTTCTTTATTTTCCGAGTCTGGCTCTCAGACACTTCGACCCGGAGTCGACTCTGGATGGCACAACATTTTGTCACGGCAAGAAAGGATGGCTGTGAGAGGTGGCATGACAGTGGAAAAAAGTGGTTACAAACTGAACGCTTCAAGTTTTTTTGGGGGTGTGATATGGATGATATGGACGGGACATACAGACATACTTGTTCTACCCGGAGTTCTCACGTCACTTGCTTACCATTTATTTTCACTCAGATTTGAACTTGTTTTTTTTCATGTGAAGCATCCCAGGCTTGGCAGTTTGCCACTTCTTTTGAGGTATGCCTCTACACCTACATGGCTGTTCTCATCTACCGCACGCAGGAAGGGTGAGGGATACTCAGCATCTCTAGGAAGACTTTTCGCAAACCCACAGCTTGGGTAGGTTTAGACGCTACCCTCCATTAAACTAACATAACTATGGAAAATTGCATAAATTGATTCATTTACACCTATTAATAGATGATTTACCTATCCAGAATGGAGACTTCCATCGCTCTATTCGCTTATAGGAGGGTAGAATTTTGCCATGGACATGGGGATTTTTATGGAGTTTCCGTGCGCAGCCAGCTAGGGAAGATCGCAATTATACTAGAGTTGATTGAGTTGATATTGGTGTTTGGCTGTAACTATGGGAATAGTTCATTCCCAGATAGCATACAAGCTGAGGACCCCCAATTGTGTTTAGTTTGTTTGTTTGAAACAAAAAAACATGAAAACAATAGTAATATATATATATACATAGTACTGTATTTAGTTATAATTGCCATAAATCCTAGATAATCTACAAAAAACGAGCCAACTGAATCCATCCTTGTGCATTGAGGTTCTTCACCATTCCCATGCTGAACCGATGCCTGTTCCTGGTTGGCTACCTCGGTGGGGTGCCGTTCTCAGCTTTTGGAACCAGAGATGTCGGTGCTGCAAAAAGATGTAACGGGTCTTTGGTTGTTTTTGACGCTTAGTGTTCTTATCTTATCATCGAATGTGTAATGGAAACTAATCATTTATATAATCTTAATCTTCCAAGCCCTATCTGGCAGGGTCTATGTTGATTTACCAGAGGGTAATGTTTGTGTGCGGCATCATGTTTCGCCACTATTGTGAGTTTGGCGGATGGCAGGCTAAAAGCGCTTTTATCGCTCAGTTTTTAGCTTTTTTTGCTGGAACAAAATGTCCAGCTAAGGCTAAGGTGAAACCCAGTTCAACATCTCCCAAATGATGAGGGATTGATGCTAGTCCTCTGCAAACAAAAAAAATGTGGAAACCCTACCATGTGTAGATCCTTTTGCTAGGGTTTCACCATGGGTTTCCACATGTGAGGACCCCCAGTTATAAGTTGGTTTATAAGCCCCAGTAACTATAGTTATAAGTACCATAAACCATAGTTATTGGAGTTATAAACCAACTTAGCTATCTTGGGGGCCTCACATTGTATGTATTACACATGATATATATATATATATATAGAAATGTCTGTTTACCCTAGCATAAACTAAGAGAAGGAAAACATGGAGCTCAGGTCCCGCAGGATGCAGGTGTCAACCAGCCTCCATGGATCATGGCCCATTTATATGGTGATTGTCCATTGGAGATATGGTTATTTTATTGGGAAAACACCATATAAATGGGCCATTTTAATCACCATTTTATTGGAGATATAGCTATGATTTATCTATTAAAAAACCTGGTGATTTTTTTTCCATTGCTATGTTATAACATTACCGGACTGTTGCATTGCAAGGGCGAGATAAGTTGCCACCTTCAACTGCAGAATGCAAGAACGTCAACTGCAACTCCATAAAAATAAAGTAGATTTAAAATAGTTCTGACTCCTAAAATGTTTGACAGCTGAAAAAGAGTTCTTAAAACAGTTAAGATAGTTAAGATGTTTACTTGTCTACCGCAAGACATTGGTGGCGCCTTTGCCACAGCAAAAAGCGGCGCGGATTGGGGATCCCGCTGCTGGACCAAGGCTGGTTTGCAGTACTTTTGGTTTGCCAAGATCTTGCGTGGCGCGCATGGAGTCTCAGAGCTTATGGAGAGAAAAACAATCAGCAGAAACCTCCATTTAGACAGGGTGAGCCTCAAAAAAGGATAGAAAACTACTATAATATCCAAAACTAAAATGATGATATTCATGACTTTTCCATCTTTTCGGGTATAGATTTGTTCAGGCATGGGTGGTGGCATGGGGTGGCATATAGAGGGTATTCAATATTAAATCATGACTAATCAGTGGGTTTGCGATAATGAGGGCTCTTCTGGTCCACCAGCAGGTGTCAACCCACTGGACATGCAGATTCTTTGCTGGCCACAAAGTTTTGATTTATTTCACTGGATTGGCTTACAAGAAAGAAACCATTTGTTCACAAATATGTGGCTTTCCTACAGCTACAAAATATCCCGAAAACTAATTCTGGCTTCTATATAGAAGATCCAAGGTGCCATACAAAAAGCAATCCCAAACAAATGCTGAAAGTTTTGTTGGGCACCAGCATCATCCTTCATCTGTCCTACATATATAATATATTAGTTCTTTCCCCCACACTGTTTGGTGTCTCTTGCCGGTGTAATCTTGATATATATATATAATATAATATACATAATATACATATATATTCATAGAAAGCAGTTGCTTCTGGCGGTGGGAGCAGGTAAGTCAAATAACTGCTCTAAAGAGCCAATAAAGGCCTCAAAATCCTTTATAGTGCCTCTAAAAGCCCTCATCATCTCTTATAGTGACTCTTACACCCTTCATAATGGCTCCCAATCCCTCTTGAGTGCTCTTAGCACACGAGAGGCACGGACTCAACTCATAACTGGCTCATATCAGCTCTCAAGTGCTCTTTTGGTGATGCTCTTGAGGGCTTAGAGCAGCAAAGAGCAATCAAGATGGGGGGGGTCACATCAATGATACCTGCTGTTTTACAGGGTTTTGGGCCCTCACATCAACAACTAAGCAACACACAGGGGAGGCTCAGCTCGATTTTGGGTGCTGTTCAAAGTGGCCCTTCAAGATGAGGGGGGTCAGATACAGAGGGTTCGCTCCTGCTTTCTGTGAATAGTTTATAACATATTTTATATTTACCTATTAAGAATGGTGATTTTCCAGTAACCGTTTTCTGTATGTTTACCCATTAAGAGGCTTTGATATTCGGCTTCCACCAAGACCATGGCCGCCCCGCCCAGGCGTTTTCGCAGTTCCCTGGAAGTTATGCGCATGGTGTCAGTCCAGGCCATTGCTGGCGAACAAAATGGGCCTGGGTTGATGAAAGGGGGATATAGCCTCCATGAAAAACTAAGGGATTCCCATAGGGATTTCCCAGGTTAATCATGGTTAGTAATGGTTAATAGTGGTTAATAATGGTTAATAATGGTTAATAATGGTTAGGAATGGTTAATAATGGTTAATTGGTGGTGCAAAAACCATCTTAAAAAAAATATGAGGCCCCCGTAAACAATAGCGTTCAGTTGGGGTTCACATAACTCCAATAACTATATGGTAAACATGGTACGCAAATAACTATAGTTACTGGGGCGAATCTAAACCAACTTATAACTGGGGGGCATCACATTGTAGCTATTGAAAATGGCCCATTTAGTTCGATGATTTACCAATTATATACATCCAATTACAATAATTAAGTGATGTTCCATGATTTTTTCGTTATTGCCCAACTAACAGTTATGACTTCATGGGTGTATGTCATGATATATTACCTGAGTTATAGGAGTCATATTTCCATAAACAATCACCGTTAGTTGGGCCAAAACTGTGGAGATATCGCACTAGCTGGATGGGAACGCAACAGACATAGCGTTTTGGGGCCCACTATGTGCAAATAGAACATGCACAGTATGTGGGAGTGGCAATGGGAAGGTGACTTTTGCATGGATTCGAGCTTTGAGCTTTCACAAATGTGTGAGTTTTTCTTTTTCTCATTTCTTGGTTCCAAAGATTGGCAGGTAAATGTCAACAATGTGAGGCCCCCCAGTTATAAGTTGGTTTATAAGCCCCAGTAACTATAGTTATAAGTACCACAAACCATAGTTATTGGAGCTATGTTCACCAACTTAGATAACTATGGGGCACCACCTTGAAGAAATGGAATTGAGCGCCAAAGAGTTGCAGATGGTGAATATGCTGCTCAAGTGCCCGAATAGTGCTGGGCAGTTTATGGAGAGCAAACGCAGCAGAAAAACGAAGGTCAAGGCCTGCCAAATTATTAAGGACAATAGTTTTCTAAGTTATAAGGACCCAATCTCCCATCTAAAATGATGGTTGCAGTAAGATGTTATGTTCAATTGATGGCCTCAATGAGGTTTATCAAACCCTCACAAAGATGCCGTTTACAGTGTTTTCAACCAGGATGGGAGTGAAACCATGATGTCTTCCCTATAGCTTCCAACGTATTTTCCAAGGCATGTGCGGCATTTTTTTTGGAGGGGATGGGGTTGCCATACCCTTTCGGAGCACAGGATTGGATGACGGATTGGACTGGTGGCTCAAGCTGATACCCCCAAAGTTGCCAAGAAAACCCCCTGGAAAATATGGAGGAAACATCATCGAACCATCCTTTTTGTTTCACATTGTTCTGCATCTTTTGGGGGTTGTTATCATATCCAACTACCCTCTGGTAAATGAACATAACGAACTGGAAAATCACAATTTTTAATGGGTAAATCAACTATTTGTAAATGGCCATTTTCAATAGCTATGTAACAAATTACCAGGGGTAAATGAGAAGAAATACATTTGATTTTGAGCAATGAAGGGACTGAAATCGGACATCCAAACATTGGACAAAGACCCGTTGGACATTCTGCAGGATGGCAGTCATGTGTCCCTGGGCCCCGAAAGATTTATTTGGGGCTCCCCATGCCCACAATTAAGTATAGAAAGTTATATGATATGTATATATACTTATATGTATATATATATATATATACATGTGTGCACACCTATGTAGATATGATTGATGATGATGTACATCTATAGTATTGCGATGTATTGCGTGTATACGTTATAGATAGCACATTTAGAAAGACCTTTTCCCGCGTGGTCTCGACGTCTCCCGGCCGCCTGGCCGCCTGGCCGAAGCAACATGCCATGGATCTGGTGGCAAGCTATGAGGCATCGGGGGTTCCCACGGATAGTGTTTGAGAAGCCTCGTAAGTCCTCCGTGGGGTTATATATATATATATTATTTATACATGGAGTTTAAGTATGGTTGCTAACCAGTTACTAAGTGGAATGATCCTCCAAGTGGTTATGAAATAGGTGGTTATACTAGCTGGCTTAATGTGGGAAACCCAATAACAAACCTACGCTTCGGGAATGGTTTGTAGCACCCATTGATGGTGATTTATGGGACATGGAGTATCAACCTATCAACTGGTCGAAAATGACACAGATCAAACCTGGAGTTAGCCTGTTAACCATGGAGTAAGTGATGATTAGTACGGGGAATCATGCCAAATATGAAGGGGGCAGGGCCCCTCAGGGCGGAGGCCTTCATTGGTTCATTGAGTGATGGCAAGCGATGTCATGGTGTGATGGATTCGAAATGGGAATATTTTGGCAGCTTCAGCTAAAGCTGAGATTGCTTGTAATGTGGTTAAAACAACAATAAACCATCCCCCAAATCACCATAAAAAGGTGGTATAAACCATTCCCAAATGGGTGGTTTATGACATTGTTTTAACCACATTATTGATTGGTTAATGACTTTCAAGAAAATTACGTGGAATTGAAAGCATGAGGATTGGCAGATGGCTAAGGCAATTTCACTTGCACGTTTTCCCATTGCACCAATGACGATTGCCTTTTTTTGGTGCGTATGCCAATGTCCACAAACGGGGGTCTCAATTTTTGGGAAGTAATCGGATTTTCCAATATTCAGTACCCAAAGGAAACCCTGATTTAGTACTATTCATATTTTGGGGCTACAGATGGGCAGCATTTAAATGTATATATATATACATAATAGGCGGAAAGGATGAGGCTGGATTCGTCGATGAACAAAAGGCCTCCAGGGGGGTGGAGGATTTCCATGAAACATGGCTTTCTTCAGAAATTGTCGGGTTCAACGGTTCAACTGTTGATTTACCAACATGGCTTTGTTATATTTTGTAATGAAATCAGGGTTCAACTGTGAAAATTAAATTTTATCATCCATTTTCGTAGGATTTTCCAATATAAACCATCCAGCTATCTTGTGTATCCCCATGACTATGGAACCCTCGAAATCCCGGAGGATTTTCCAGCGATGAACTCGGATGGTTTTACGAAAAATCCGTCGAATGAGTCGAATGACTTGGATGATAACTTGGGTACTGTACCTGGTTGGTGGTTTGCAACCATGGAATTTTATGACATTCCATATATTGGGAAGAATCATCCCAACTGACGAACTCCATCATTTTTCAGAGGGGTATAGGTATACCACCAACCAGGTACACAGATGTACATAGTTTGTAAGATTGGCTTAAAAATATTGACGCTTACGTATGTTCTAGGTTTTTTGCTGCTGTTTTTTTGCTGAAATCCTCAGATCGCCTCACCTCGAAGATCAGCTGACGGCAGGCGCTCGAAGCCTTAAAAGACTTGGCAGATCAGCAGAAGTCCTTGAGTCAGGAGTGCCATGCTTTGAGGCCGGCTTCGGCTTCATTGGCTTCATCTTGGGTCACTTTTTCGTTGTTTGGCTTACTGTCTCTCTCTCTCTATATATATATAGACTATTTATTCATTTAATGAAAGTCACTTTAGTACTGAATGATATGTTTGAATACCTGGAGATATAAAATTACTAATATATGACATAAACATCTTCATAGGCTATACATTGACATGTCTCTTGGGTTTCCGAATGCCTTTTTCGGTTGCATCCCTGGTTTTCATCATTAATTGCCATCCAACCAACGCATCGCAACGCACCAGGGGAATGGCCATGAGTATCATTTTGGCAATGAAATATGGCGTGTCCATGGTCTTTTTGCAATTGTTCCCCACCTGCCAGGTGAGGGTTGTTAGATTTTATGTCAGTTGCCTCCTCCTCCTCCTTCTCCTCCTTCTCCTCCTCCTTCTCCTCCTCCTCCTCGTCCTCCGCCTCCTCCTGCCTCGTCCTCCTCTCCTCCTCCTCCTCCTCTCGTTGTCCTCCTCGTCCTCCTGCTCAACTGCGACTCGCGATCCACAGTGTTCGCTGTCGGACCTCAACCACGACC